>JAABUZ0100001653.1_pt1 | contig 41032 bp, 46 predicted proteins | sample 5562091 | NCBI WGS metagenome assembly JAABUZ01 (sample SAMN12813069, study PRJNA571459) | rock metagenome | isolation source: Antarctica rocks | place: Antarctica: Victoria Land, Linnaeus Terrace sud | collected 2015-12-21
CGGGGGCGTGGATGAAGGACCAGACGGGGAGGATGGTCGGTCGTGGGTCGGATGATGGTGGGGGGGTGGAGGCCGTGGAGAGGTAGTCGATTGCGTGGAGCATGACGACGTAGGGGGTATGCGGCGCCGTGGGGTCGTTGGCGGTGCGGGAGGCGATGTCGGCGTGGAGTCGGGGGGCGGCGATGGGGGTGAGGAAGGCGGTGTAGGAATGGGGGATGGAGATGCCGTGGGAGGGGTTGAGAAGGGGGAGGATGCCGTCGAGACATTCGGGGGAGAGCTCGTTGTCGGCAAAGGAGCCGAGGAGCTCGGAGACGAGGATGTCGATAGGGGTGTATATGCCTGGCAGCTGGGTGGTGGGTGGGCCGGGTGAGAAGCCGTAGGGGGAGTCTCCTGAGGGAACGGCTTCTCGGAGAGGACCTTTCCATGATCGCATGTCTGATCTGACGAGGTTGACGCGGTTGTGCCAGTCGTGCTCGTTGTGCCGTTCGAGAAGCACGCAGGCATTGGGGTTCTTCTCGACGGCCCATAGCTCAATGTCAACTTTGGCGGCTTCGCTGGCTCGGAGGGCGCGTGTCACTAGTGGGCCTCGGCCGGCTCCGACGACGGCGACGACAATTGTGTTGTTCGGACCTGAGGCTGCTTTGTCGTCATCTTTCCAGTCTGTCAGAGCTCGTTTGATGGCTTCCTCGTACCAGTCGTACTTGACGGGATCTTTCTCGAAGACTTCGTAGGTGATACTCTCGAGGTTGTCTGTGAGTGGTTGGAGGGGTGCTTGGAGATAGTCTTGGTAGCCTGCACCGAATCTTTCTAGCGGTGTTCTTGGGGGCTGTTTGCGCTGGTATCGTCGGATGCAGCTTAGGTGCAGTGTCGCATCCTGTACTTGAGATGATTTGCTGCTCTTCTGTGGCTCTTTCGCAGCTTCGGACAGCGAAGGGAAGCCATCAGGCGAAGTAATCGAGGCCGGATCGCTAGAGTCAGAGGTGTTACGATGGTCAGCACCAGGTATTGGACCGACGTCACTAAGCAGTATCCATGGCGGGTTGCGAATCCGCATGAACTTGGTGAGGAATGCTTGAGTCGCTCTAGGAAGAACAGGGTTGCTATGATCGTTGACAATGAACGTGAGCTGGTGTAATATCAGAAGCCGCAAGGGTTCCGAATGCCAGCGAGACTGGAGACTTGGCAGCGGCAGCGGCAGCGGCCGTGCTATATCAAGTGCTATATCAAGCTATCGTCAGTCTCTGCTGCTCAAGATGCTTGGAAGACATGACATCGCAACTACACTGGGTTACAGCATCCTGGTTGACAAAATTCCCTGCTCTCGATTTCCATACACTGGTAGATTGGATGTGTGGTCTAAAATTAAAGATAGGAAAGCAGGAATCAAAACAAAGACCATGCAAACTATGTGAGACATTTTGTTTGGTCTTACCTACGAATAACCTATTGTTGTATTTACATATGCTTCTGATGACGTTCCAAGCATCCCACATCCCAAAAGGATCCCGTCTTACGTCGTCCTCGTCATCCGCCTTCCCTACAAAAATTGGCCTCGTATAGGAGGCCAACGTTTTCTTGCTGTGGAACGAAGGTCGATTCGAATCGTCGCTCATGGGAAGCCTGATAAGAATATGGTGGTATATCCCGGTTTCCAAGATCTCCTGGATGGCATAAGCATACTGCGCCACACCGTCGACGTGCAGGGTGCGGCCAAAGATATTCGGCCCCGGAACAATGATGTTGGCCACACCGCAGAAGGCTGCATAGGCTACCTCTAGATGAAGCACCTGACGCGAGATATTGTATACCAGAGGGTCTGGAGAAGACAGATCGATCCATGGACTTACTACGGCAAGGAGTTGAGAGGTCAGATCTCCAGGCCCAAGGTCAGTATCAAATTTGGTGAGCGGAGAAACAGTGAGGGCAGCCTCCTCGTTCAAGTTCTCAAAGAGATCAAAGACTCGGTCGCGGAAGTGGGAGGTTGTCAGAGGAGCCGTCAGCATGTCATACTGTCATCAATCAGCGTCCAGCAAGCTCGAATACACTACGAGCCTACATTGCAGTCATGTGCTCGACGCACAAGCTCATCTGTGACGGGTTCCATGCGATTGCTCTCATGTTGGCCAATATAGAAGGTCGGCACATAATCTTCGTTGGGAGGTGGGGTGTCCATACTTGAGGAGGTGAAAGGCTATCTAAGCTTCAAGTTGTTGCTCCACATTGATGAAAGAGAAACCAATTACGGCGTCATACTACGAAAGCTGGCCAACTGGACAATTGCTGCTGTGATTTCACTCGGCGCAATGGGTGACTAAGGGAGTCATTACTGAAGGCGTAAAGAATACCAGGGGATTTGCTCAATCAATCAGGTCTCTGATGGTGACTTCGGCCATTATTGACGTACGTGCAGAGGTGAACGAAGGTCGCCGAGAAAAGCAGATTTTAGATGCAGCAAGTAGCGTAAGGGTGCATGGGGTTCCTTGCATATCCAAGCTCGGTTTCATGTCAATCGTTCCTGACCTTTACCAATACTAACGCTAAGCTCCTTTGGGACTGGCTCTGTAAGATATCGAACGAACGTCAGCGCCACTATGTTGTCTCTATCATTCACCACTACCTGCGCAAACAAAAACCATGGGTGATCGCATGCCCCAGCTCGACGACTACACTCGCGTCAAACGGCGAAAGATCATGGGCGACCAGGATACAGGAAGTGACAGCGACGATGGGGGTGTTCACCTTAATCCCAAGGAGTTCAGCACAACCGAACAAGTCAAGCAAGAGCCGGTTCGACGCAAGGTGAAGCAAGAGCCAGAAGAGTCTAAATCTAAAACCTATGTCAATCAGACGAAGGCCGGGCCAGCAGAAAATGGAGTCAAAAAAGGGCCCAAGCCTGCCAAAGCTGAGCCATCAGAGACCAAGTATAACCCGTATCTGGCGCATATGGACGAGCAGAAGGATGACACTCTGGGCTACGGCAACGGATATGGGCACGGATTCAAATCCAGTAGGATGAATGGAATGTCAACCGGCACTACGATCGGACACTTCCCTCATCATGAGACAACCGCTGCAATGGCCAAGCAGGCTGAGGACGGTCCCAATAATCCTTACAATGGCAAACCTCTGTCAAAGCAGTATTTCAACATCCTTAAGACGAGAAGGAATTTACCAGTACACGCGCAGAGGTCAGTCGAAATCCAGATTTGAGAAGGGCACCATGCTCACTTGAATTTACAGAGACGAGTTTCTCGCTATGTACCACAAGTCGCAATTCCTTGTATTCGTCGGCGAGACGGGTTCAGGAAAGACGACGCAGATCCCCCAGTTCGTCCTCTTTGACGACCTGCCCCACATCAATCGTAAGCTTGTCGCATGTACTCAACCTCGTCGAGTAGCAGCTATGTCGGTTGCCGAACGTGTTGCCAATGAAATGGATGTCACCATAGGCGAAGAAGTGGGCTACAGTATCAGATTTGAGGACGTTACTAGCCAGAAGACCATCCTGAAGTATATGACGGATGGCATGTTGCTCCGCGAAGCAATGCACGACAACAATCTCACTCGCTACAGTACCATAATATTGGACGAAGCCCACGAACGGACACTCGCCACGGATACATTGATGGGTTTACTGAAAGAGGTTGCGATACGAAGACCTGATCTCAAGATCGTGATCATGTCTGCGACTCTCGACGCGCAGAAGTTCCAAAGCTACTTCAATGATGCACCACTCCTGGCGGTTCCTGGTCGAACACATCCAGTGGAGATATTCTATACCGCCGAGCCGGAGCGAGACTACATTGAAGCAGCGTTACGGACAGTACTGCAAATCCACGCAACAGAGCCGGAAGGCGACATATTACTTTTCCTTACTGGAGAAGAGGAAATCGAGGATGCCTGCCGAAAGATAAATCTAGAAGCTGATGAGATGACTCGAGAAGCGGACGCTGGGCCTCTGAGAACACTGCCGCTCTACGGTACCTTGCCTCCCTACCAACAACAACGCATATTCGAACCTGCCCCACCTCCACGCAAGCCTGGCGGTCGTCCAGGGCGAAAATGCATCATCTCAACCAACATCGCCGAAACCTCACTGACAATCGACGGCATCGTATACGTAGTGGACCCTGGCTTCAGCAAGCAGAAGATCTACAACCCCCGCATACGAGTCGAATCCCTCCTCGTCTCCGCCATCTCCAAAGCCTCCGCACAACAACGAGCCGGTCGAGCCGGCCGTACTCGCCCCGGGAAATGCTTCCGCCTCTACACCGAAGCGGCGTTCAAAAAAGAACTCATCCAAACCACGCACCCGGAAGTACTCCGCTCCAACCTCGCCTCCACGGTCCTCGACCTCAAAAAACTCGGCATCGACGACCTCGTCCACTTCGACCTCATGGACCCGCCCGCGCCCGAAACCCTGATGCGCGCCCTCGAAGAACTCAACTACCTCGCCTGCCTCGACGACGAAGGCAACCTCACCACCCTCGGCAAGCTCGCCTCCGAATTCCCCCTCGACCCCGCCCTCGCCGTCATGCTGATCTCCTCCCCCGAGTTCTACTGCTCCAACGAGATCCTCTCCCTCACCGCCCTGCTCTCCGTTCCGCAGATCTTCGTCCGCCCCATCTCCGCCCGCAAGCGCGCCGACGACATGAAAGCCCTCTTCGCGCACCCGGACGGCGACCACCTCACCATGCTGAACGTCTACCACGCCTTCAAATCCCCCGACGCGCAGGCAAACCCCAAGCAATGGTGCCACGACCACTTCCTCTCCCTGCGCGCGCTCCAGTCCGCCGACAACGTCCGCATGCAGCTCAAGCGCATCATGGAGACGCAGGAGATCGAGCTCGTGAGCACGCCCTTCGAGAATAAGGACTACTACAGCAACATCCGCCGCGCGCTGGTGGCCGGGTTCTTCATGCAGGTTGCTAAGAAGGAGGGAAGCGGGAAGACGTATGTAACCGTGAAGGATAATCAGAATGTGCTGCTGCATCCGAGCACGGTGCTGCAGCAGGAGAGCGAGTGGCTGCTGTACAATGAGTTTGTACTTACGACGAAGAATTTCATTCGTACGGTTACGGCGGTCAAGCCGGAGTGGTTGCTGGTGAGTTGCTTCTTTCAGCTGGTCGTAAGATGTTGTCACAAATGGTTGTCTAATGCAATTTGATTTGGCAGGATATCGCGCCGACGTACTACGATATTTCCACCTTCGCCAAGGGGCCTGTCAAGACGGAGCTGCAGCGGGCGGCAGAAAGGATCCGGCGGAAGGAGGCCACGAAGGGTGGGAAGCGGTAGTGAAGCAAGTTCATAAACTGCTCTAGTATCGGATAGGCATAGCATCAAGTACTTATGCATCAATCAAGGACATAAAACAGTTAGTTTGCCCGTATTGAGAGCATAAGCTAGCACGAGGACTGCGGTCCTAGGTTATATATAGTATAATCTATGTAATTTCTGTCCTATATGCCATGGCTGAATTGTGTATCTGTGAATGCGCGGAATGGCGGATTGGCGGATTGGCCATGGGATGATTGACCAGTGGGCCAAATGGGTAAAGAGGCAAACCGTTAATGCGATTTGGTTTGCGCAGTGTCGAACCGCGCGAGAGAAAGGGGTTGCTTAGAATGTACCTCTGTATGCGATCCAGAACAGTATCCCAAATGTACATGCCGATGAATCGCCAACGTATCGGACTATCCTATTCACAACTCACGAATCTCCATTGACTCCATTACTACTCACCACCTCCCCAACCCCCACCGCCGCATCTTCCTCAACCCCATTCTCCTCCGCCACCGCCCGCCCCCCCAAGCCCTCCACCCTCCTCCTCTCCTCCTCCTCCCTAACCCTCTCCGTCTCCCTCCTCATCCCCTCCACATCCCACCCCTCCTCGCCACTATCCCCCTCACTCTCCCCCTCCCCCCCATCATCCCCACTCTCCCCCTCCTCCTCACTATCCTCCTCCCACCCCCCCTGCTCAAACATCGCCCGCCCCGTCGCCTCCTTCGCCTTGCGCGCCTCATCCTCCGCCGCCTTCTTGTCCAACCGCTCCTTCTTCCACGTTGCAAACGATTCAGGGGTCACGGGCGTCAGTGTGCCGGTCAGTGCTTGGCGCGAGGTCTCGAGGAAGTCTTCGAGCGTGAGGGTCTTGAGGGGGGATTTCTCGAGGAGGGCTTTCTCGGCGAGGCGTTGGGTGTGGGTTTGGAGTATGAACCTGCGGGGGCACATGTTAGCTTGCCGGATTGCCGGGGCCAGGGGGTGATCGTAGGAGCTAGGGGAGGAAAGGTGAAAAGAATGGGGAGGGGAGGATGAGCATACCCAGGGGGAAGCGAATGCCGATACATGCACTTATCGCCACCGTTCGGACACGACCAGAACCAGCCATACTTCCCAATCTCCACCGCCTCAATGAAGAATTTACACACTTTATCCGTCGTCGTCTTCGGGTTCCCATGTTTACTCATCACCACCAGCCGCAGCTTCTCCTCGTCCCACCCCGCCATATCATCCTTCCGCTTCTCCTCCTCCTCCTCCTCCCTCGTATCCGTATACAGGTTCCGCTTCTCGCTCTTCCGCCCCACATCCAGATCGTGGCTGAACTTGCACTTCTTGCCCTTCTCGCAGCTGCCCTGCTTGTAGAACTGGCACAGCACGGTTTTCGGGTCGACGCCGAAGGGCACTTTCTGGACTTGCACAGGCTTGAAGAGCTCGGCGGTTTCGCGCTTGGCGGCTTCGGAGGCGGCTTTTTCGCGCTCGCGGGAGGTCTTTTCGGCTTCTTTGCGTTTTTGTTCGGGGGTTTTGGCGTCGGCGGCTTGGGATTGGATGGTCTTGATTTGTTTCTGGGCGGCGCCGCCTTTTTTCTGCGGAGGGAGGTGGTTCAGTATGATGTCTAGAGACCAGATCTGGGTAGTGGAGATGGGGTGTTTCGGAGGAATTTGGTGTTAGGGGAGGAAGAAAGGAAGGAAGGTAGACTAACGTTTTTCATGCCAAATGTCTAGAAAGTGGTCTGTTAGCCGACGATTATTATGGTGGAGAGGGGCGAATGCTGACCTTATCCACCGCGACCTTGGTCGAGGAGCCTTGTGCCTTTCCTGCATCTTTCTTGGGAGCCATTGTGACACGGTGGCGGAGAAGTTATTGAGGGGCGGGTGAGAAAGGAATGCGCAAATGCGCAGATGGCGGTGAGAATTGACAGAGTGACAATGAGTGGAGAGAGATGCGAAGGCGGTTTGGAGAGCAGATTCCAGTGGTCTGGCCTTTGTAATGACAGTAGGCGGAACAATACGACGATGGAATATGAAGAAGACTCAGTGGGGGACTTGGGACGAGCCATAGGGCTCCGCTAGCGCCCTTTTGCGGAGCTTCACTTTTTGACCGTGTCCTTGCTCGGACCCATTTCCATCTTCAGAAATTCATTACAACCCAAACAAAGCCACTCAACTAAAATCAATCAATCCAAGTCTATCTCCCGTCTGTCTTCCCATCTTATTCCAACCCGTGCCAGCTACTAAACCCCCCAACAGTCACCCACACCTACCATCCACGCCCTCCACCCAACCAATCTTATCTCTCACCACCACCTCCCTCCCAAAGCGCCGCCTACCCTCTCAATACATACTAACCACCACCTCCACCCAACCAATCTTACCTCTCACCACCGCATCCCTCGCAAATCCTCCTTCTCTTCGTACCACAACCATTGGCCCTTTCGAACTCCAGCCCTGGTCGTGTTCCCTTTCGCCCTGTCAACCAACCATGATCTCAGACGACGCTCTCTACCGCCTAGCAATCTTCCTCGGTTCCCTAGCTATGCTCCTCATTGTGCTATACCACTTCCTAGAGATCAACGCCAAGGAGGACGGCACCGAGACGAAGACGCCCGGGGCAAAAAGTGGGGCTGAGAAGCGGGCGGGGGAGAAGGGGGGAAAGATTGGCGGGGAGAAGGTAGCGGGGGAGAAGGCGGCGGGGGTGGGAGGGGCGCGGGTGGGGCGCTGATCTTGAATGGCAGGGAGGGGGGATTTGGGGAGAATGGAGAGGGGGATGAGGTGAGGGATTGGAGATGGGGGTAGTGGAGGTGGAGAGGCTAGGAGGGAGTGGAGGCGGTAGGGATGGAGAGGGGATGAAGGGGTTGCGGTGAGGGTTGGTAGGGATGAATTTTGTGGGTTGGTGTGTTGCAAATCACTGCTGCGCGAGGATTGAAAGCGATAGGGCGACTTGTATCTACGATTATTGTGCAAGAGTTGGCGACATTGTAAGATATCGAATGCTGGAATACACATGCGCAAGCCTCCGTTGCAGGAGTAATCGTGTTACTGAACTCGGATATCGCTCGAAAGTGCTATGCACATGGCGTTTGGCCGCCACGACCTCTTTACTGAACCTTGGTATCCTGCAAAACCCCCATTTCTAACCCTCTGAGGCTTTCGAGCAGAGATTGAAGAGCGACCCTAGTTGGGGATGGCCTAGTCACTCTCATCTTCAACCCTTCGAATCTCATTACCCCCATGGCTCAACAGCGCCCGCCGCTTCTCATTCACAAAAGCCGTGCCACCCTTCGTGATCCCACTCCCAACAGCCCTCCTCTTCTGCAGCTGCGCCTCAAACTCCGCCCTCGCCTTCTGCTTCTTCGACGTGATGCCATGCACATCGTGATAAGCATCAATCGCTGCCTCTCTTTCATGCCCTTCCCCACGTGGAATGAGATGCACAGGTGGGACTTTCAAGACGTCGGAGCGTCGGCTCTTGGGGCTTGGTTTGGGTGTTACTTTGCGCTGCTGGGAGTCGCTGAGGTAGTCGGAGGCTTCGGCATCTGCGGGCACCGTTAGTATTTGACTACGTGCTGGGTGTCGGAGTGCAGGTTCTAACCTGACGGGTGAGGCGAGGGGCCATCGCCTAGGTCCCATGCATACTGATCCAGATGCCGCCCGTCCATATGACGCTCCCAAGTTATGGCACTCTTGAAATGCAAAGGCTCGCGCTCATCGGTGCCCGTGGCGCCTATCCTGCTGTTGCCGCAGCCCGCCCAGAGACATTCGTAATCGTCATCCTCTTCAAACTCATCCATGTGCTTACGAACGTGTTTGCGCAATGTTTCGAGGTTATGAAGCTCGGCGAGGCAGTCTTGCCAACGACATCTGTAGACTTGGCGCTTGGGAATGGGAGCAGGAGACGAGGTGTTGCGGACCTTCTTTTTCGAAGATACTTCACTTCCCGGCCTGCTTGCTTGGCCTGCCCATTTTCGAGGAGAGGGAATGACGACGGCGAAGCCTGCCGCTGGGGAGACGGTCAGCTCGTTTCGCAGGCCACTCGGTCGCGCTGGCGTTGTGGGAACCCTTCGGACATTTCCAGCGGACATGGCATTGAGGGATAGAATTCTTGGGTCTGAAGTTAGCGGAGCTAGAAGCCGGCCTGGTGTTGACCTTGAGTCCGGAATTGACGGATCCAGAGGTCGACTTGGGGTTGACTTTGTGTGAAAAGTTGACGGAGCAAGAAGTCGACCTGGCGTTGACTTTGGGTCTGGGGTGATAAAGTCTGGTATGATAGGTTTGGGTTGAGGCCGATAAGCTATGAAATTGCCACTTCTGTTCTTGGCCCCGGGTGGACGTCCTCTCCGTCTGTGACCGCTGGGTCCTTCACTACCTCCGGTGACAGGTTGACTCCCTGTGAGTGAATTTTGCGGGGTCGCGGGTGCGCTGTTGGAGCCCGAGCCCTTCTTTTTGTTGGCGAATAATGAGCCTTCGCCAGCGCCGAGCATGGAGACATGGCCAGCACCTTGAGCTACACGCTGGCCAGAAGGCGCTTGCGGTTGGCCGGGCGACACGCCAAACGAAGGCCGAGACGGCATGAAGCCTTGAGAATGCGGTAATGAACGGCGCTTGGCGAAGTAGCCTTTGAGAGGCTTTGGAGGACTCGAAGCTGCAATGATAGGCTTCCCATTAGCACTAGTCGGAACAGCGACACGGACCTCAGGTCGTTTACTCGACGCGGAGATAGCAACGACTTCGTCCTGATTCTCAACATTCTGGGCCCGCGACTCGCTATCCTTGACTTGCTGCTTTGGTGGAGGACCACCTGGGTCGATGAGAGCCCAGTTGAAGGTGCTCAAGTCTGAAGTAACTTCAACGTGGCGGAACTTGGTTTTCAAGCCCTCGAGGTGATAGTTCAATGGTAGCACAACTGGATGCTTTCCAGCTGCGACAAGAATGTCACGCGCGATAGTCCTCGGATTGTACGTTGATCGCCGTAAGGCAAGAGCTCTGTTCATTGGCCTTACGATCTCGCGCGCTTTGCGAAGACGTTCGCGTTCGGGCGACATGACGTTCTTGAAGCGTGCGAGACCAGTGACATCTTCATCGCTCTGCACTGCGGAAGATTGACCACCAGACGGAGGGGACGATCGCATCGCTTGCTCGTCGGTCTTTTTCTGAATGTTTGTATTAGTATCTATGGTTTTTGATGATTTCATAGACTCGATCTTTCGTTGCTTTTCTGCACGTTGACGATCGAGCTCTTCATCTGAGTCCATTCCGGCGGTCAAGTCGACAATCTCGTTGAAGGTCCGTTTCTTGGCGTTTCGTTCCTTTGTGTTAACCGGTGTGGCGCGAGGTTGAGGTTTCGGGAGAGCTCCTTGACGCGGAGCAGAGGGAGTAGCCTTCGCAGTCGTCGCAGACATTTTTGCCACTGGAGCTTGTACTGCAGTATTCCTGAAGTTGTCATACATATGCACAACAGGAACAAGGACACCCTGTCCTAGCAAATTCGTCTGGTCTGGCTGGTATGTAGATGGAGACTGGATTGGGGATTGCGCATTGGGTGGCGGCCGCTGCTGCTTGAGGCGAGGTACGGCAGAGAGCAACTGCTGTGCGAAGGGCGTTCGCTCAACCACGAAGCCTTTTTCTTCAAGGATACCGCACAACTCCTCGTAACTTGGACCTTGATCTAACAGATTTCGTATATCCTCTGACAGGAGCTGCTTGCCTCTATTCGCCGGATGGGATAATAGTGTGTCCCGCGCAGCAATCGCGAGGGCCCATTTATCATCCTCCGGCCAATGGGTTTGGCCAGTAGGCCGTGGCGGTGGAGGTTTCGTGGCAGCCATGGGTTGTGCTACAGCAGGATTGTTTGCGGGAGGGACATGATTGTTCGTCGGAACGACAGACTCATCTCCCGCCCCGTCGTGCCTCCCAATCTGATCGTATTTCTCCGCCTGATCTCGCCTTTCCGCTTGCCCCTTCTTGGGTGTTGAGCCTTTTGGCCTCCCGAGTCCCTGTGTGCGCCCCTTTCCTGACACCCAAACCTTCTGCATCGGTCGATTATCGTTGTGATCAAGATTCCCAGCAGGGACATAGCCATCCGATTGATCTGCAGTAGGAGCAGATGGTCCTTCATCCCCAGCGTGAACATAACCTGCTGGAGGACCTGGAGGGTAAGGGGGAGAGGAAGCGCGTGCTTGACTAGCAGGTTGGTCTAGACTCGGTCGAGTCTCGTACAACTTGCCTCTTCTACGTGCCGCTGGAAATTTGCCGCGATCTTCCTCGGCGGCCAGGCTGGCCGACTCTTGTACTAGCTGGGAGTTTGGGTCAGGTTGAGCTGCGTTGAGCGTGGAGGTACTGAGCTGATGAGCGGCTCCGCTGATCTGCGGAGAAGCAATACTAGCGCGCGGCGAGGGAACGCTGACTTCTTTACTTGCTGGTAAAGCAGTTGGTGGCTGGGCCTTCTTTACTTGCTCCCAGATTTGAGAAAATAGCCCTGGATCCTTCGATTTATAGTCGCGCATCTTCTCAAGCATAAGCTTCATTTCCGTCTCCATCTGCTCCTTCATTGCGGCCTCATCTTGAGACGCCAGAGCCTTGAAGGCCGCAGCTTGCTCGGCTTGCTTTGCTTGCGCTTCCGCCTTCTCTCTATTGGCTTTTGCTTCCGCGGCAATGGCGACTTGCCTCTTCCGATACTCGTATTCATTGAAGACCTTGTTTGGATCGATGGTGGTAGGGTTCTGATGAGTGGGATTTGTTGAAACAGACTTTTGATGAGCGTTCTTTGTGTGATCTTGATTATTTGTCGGGTCATTGATCGAGGGAAGTCGCAAGGGATGCTCTGTCTCTGAGCGTCTCGCAGTCTGGTGGCTATTCGACGACGTAGAACCGCTTCGATGAGAATCATGTTGTGTGAAATTAGAGCTAGACGATGCCGATGGTGGTAGCCGGTTTTGAGCGTTTTGCGACCCCGAAGCTTGGTGCTCATGCCCTTCTCTCGGACCGTGACCGTTAGAGCGGCTATTATTGGGAGCGGAATGGTTCGAGTGGCTCACTCCGCTGCTCCTGCTATCGGGACGCTGAGCTACCACATGACCCGGAGTTGCTCGATTGTAGTCCGCTACTCGTTGCAGCGATCCTCCATCCGTATGTGCGCCAGACCCAGACCGATCTTGTCTCAGACTAGACGCGTACGCCAGACTGCCTAGGGCTGTAGTATTCTCTGGTGAGCGGGCGCCAGTATATGAGTAATCTGTCCTGGGGTTCTGGTACGCTGCTGTCCCCGAATTCTCTATCCCACTGTATCTAGAAGGGTCACCGTACGCGGTTGCCGGGTAATTGGACGGCTGACTGGGAGATTGTGACTGCTGCTGACTGTGGGCGTTCGCATGCGGCGCGATATAGGACGACCGCTGGTACGAGTTCTGAGTTGCCGGGTACTGATAAGGATACTGATTGCTGCCTGCCCAAGACGATTGCTGACGTTGTTGTTGAGGAGCGGGCGTATAGGACTGGCTCTGTCGAGGTTCTGGTGGCTGGTATGCCGAGGCAGACGCCGGTCCGGGCGACGGATTCGACACAGAATTCGACTGAGAGCGGGCAGTATGATAGTTCTGTCCACTGGACGGCCTGGATGGCGGTTGGTAGGTATTTCTTTGTTGTCCCACGCTAGGGAGTTGCGCCGCATAAGGAGTGCTCTGAGAGTTGGGTTGAGAGTACTGTGCTCCATAGCTTTGGTACTGATTGTCCGCGCCATCTGACGCTCTTTGCTGATTGAGGTATGGCTGATAGCTATTGTAACCGTTGTACGACATCCTTCACCTATGGCGCGCGAAGATAGGAATCAGGGTCGGTAAGGGTATCGGCGACTAGCTGCTTGCGAAATAAGGCCTCTCCAAACCTCAGCGATTTGTATGTGGTCTGATGAAGACCTTGGGTTAGCGCTCCTAGGAATCTAGAGAAGATGAATCCGTACTGAAATTCCGCGACTCTAGTGAGGCAGCGCCTGCCCAGACGAGAACATGCTGCAAAACCAACCAGATAATCGATCTTGAGACTCCACAAAGATGACACTGTTTGTAGTCAGTATCTCGTATGATGCAAAGAGAGCGCTCTGTGAAAGCTCAATGTCTTTAGTCCAAGAGCTCCGCGACACTCCAATCACCTCAAAGCTTGGCATCATTCGTCTAAACTACTCTTTCCGTCCTAGCGTTATCTCGCGCTCCCACCAACAACTCCTTAGCATTCATGACTAAAACATGGTGATGCACATCTGGAAGTCCAAATCATCGACCAAGTCAATACCGCCAAGATGACGAAGATCAACCAAAGTACCACCCCCTACACTCACCTACTCAAACCCACTAACCAGGATCTCCACCAGACCTCCACTGCTCGCGCCGCAAATCGCGCAAAGCGCACTTCACCGCCCCCTCCAGCGTCCGCCGCACCATCATGAGCGCCCCCCTCAACAAGGAACTCCGCGAGAAACACAAAGTTCGTCCTTCCCTCCCGCCCCCTCTCCTCCTCTACCCTCCCCCCCCCCCCCCCTCCACTCCACCTACTCAACCCCCCTCCCCAATCACAGGTCCGCTCCATCCCCATCCGCAAAGACGACGAAGTCACCATCGTACGCGGCAGCAACAAAGGCCGCGAAGGTGCCGTCGCGTCCGTCTACCGCCTCAAATACGTGGTGCACATCAAGGGCGTGGCGCGCGAGAAGACGAACGGGCAGAGCGTGCTGATCGGGGTACATCCGAGCAAGGTGGTGATTACGAAGCTGAAGCTGGATAAGGACCGGGAGGACATTCTCTCGAGGATGAGGAAGGGGAGGGAGGAGAAGGCGAAGAGGGGGGAGGAGTCGTGAAGGCGTGGGGTGGGGTGGGGCGAATGGGAAGGAGATTGAGGCTTGATATGGGAGAAGCATAGTCAAAGGTGCATTGAGTCTGTGTGTGCGGTTATTGTGAGCCTTTACGGCTTCGCTGCTGTCTTTGGAGGACGTCAACGCGTCTCTGGCTAAGCTATCTTTCTCTTCCTTTCGTCATCCCCTTACTACAGCGCCAGTTTATCTCCTCGCCAACCTCATATCATGTTGGTCAACGAGGTATACGGCTGGCGCAGAATAAACAGTGTCTTTTTCATCGGAACAAGGTTCGCCTGCAGACTGCCCCTGAGATGCCATCAATTGGATCTGTGACGATTGGGAGTTTGATGGTGAGCGACATTCTTTTTCTCCTTACTTGGGTACTTTGGTGGAAGTCTGTGACCTATGATGGTCGGTCTGTGTGTTTCAAAGTTTTCCTTTTATTACTCGATTGGAAAGCCGAGAGGCTATACCTCCGAATTTTTGCTTGAAGGTTCGCTGCGTGCAATGTGGCTCTCAGGTTGCAATCTCCAGATAATTTCCCAGTACCGCTACGCTACCTAGGGTATTCGGGGTGTCCGCAAGGGGCCATGGTCGAAAGTAGAGTCATTAAGTATTTGATTGACGAGTAAAGGAGCGAGTACCAGACTATGTCATAACAATCTCACGACAACGATCCTCCCGGACAATGTACCATTGACCTAGACATCCTCCCAAAGAAGATAACACCAAGAGAAAATTCCACCAACAGAAAATGCCAAGTGCATGCAGTACCTCCCAAACAGGTTACGCTGAGGTAAACGCTCAAAAGTCCTCCGAACTCAATCTGCCTCCCATATGCTCAACAAGCGGTGTCCCTGTCGCCCAAGCCCCTTGTGGTGATGGCGGACCTTCTAAGCGGGGTCACCCAAGACGGTGTCGCCGGCTTGGCTCTGCTGGCCGGGTGCTCCATGATGAAGTTCGGTGTTCCCATCGTCCTGTGACTCCTTGAGGTGGACGTTGGAACGGGATACGCCGGTACTGCCACTATCCTCTGCGCGGAAGCTCATAACCTCGAGGTTAGGGCCTCGGTAGTCGATACGATGCCTGCGGCCGACGTTCTTTATGTTGTCAGCCTTTGTAAGAGGTTTCTTCGCTTCTGAAGGACTAGATAAACATGAGGGTCGCTTACTACACAGTTGTTGCAAGGGATGTTGGCCGACTTGACACCGTGATGGTGGACATCCTCGAGCGTGTAGTATTTGCATTGGAACGACATGTTTGATGCTGGTGCGGTATGAAGGTTGTGAGATTGGGCTCTGGGTGTTGGGAGAAATTCAAAGAGTCTTTCGTAAGAGTCTTTTATAGAGTAGAAGGATTGAGGGATGGAGGATTGTAGGTGAGATGTCAGACTTGCCTGAGCGGTCAAGGAGATTTTATAGACATCAGCAAAGGGCCTGGATTCAATCCTGCCAGCATCACAGACTCCACGTCAGCTCCATCTGGCTCCACAGCTATGATTTCGATTCCCCTCGATGACTTGTCCTCGGATCCTCTGCGATCCTAAAGCCTAGAGCGAGACGCAGTCCACGAATTGGAGACTCCATCTCATCAACGCTTTGGCCGCCTTCCTCTCAGCTGTCGAAACTGGAGCCTATTACTGCACTATGCTCAGGCAGAAATTTGTTCCTGATAGCCCTGGATGAGGAGACGTCAGCTGGAACGAACCAGAGCCCTACTGTGCCACAAGCGCCGGCGTCCCGCGTTTGACGGCGGACCATCTAGACATGCTTTTCGAGCTTTCGAAACGCGGTCCAGCAAGCGCAAGACTTTCATGTGGTAAGAAAATTTAGGGGCTGACGCGTCAATGTGACGGCTCCAGGACCACTGCCCCGATGGGATTGCACAAATCCTAAAAGAGAGCCCTTTAGATGCTGCAGGTCGTCCGAATTGGCGAGCTCGAAAACTCTCCCACCAAGCGAACAAACATTCCTGATCGACAATGAATGCTGAGCTCTTCGGGCCGCGGGTTTGTATCCGCGAAAGCCGGCGGCAGCGGAAGTGTAGACTTGACAGCGTCATTTGGCAAGCTAGCAGTATTGCATTTCAAGCCATGGCGAAAACAGTTGGTCCAAGAGACGCCACGCGCTTTGCAATTGGTTCTAAGACCCGCAAATGGTGTTGTCAGAGGAGGTTGAGTTTGACTAGGAGCAAGTAGTTGGTTAAATCTCCGAGGTGGATGTTCAGCCCGTCTTGGAAAGTGCGGCAAGGCAATACACAGCAGAGAACTTTGATCACCAGCCTTCAGATCTATAGCGAGGTGTCACATGGGAAACGTAAGACGTAGGATCCCGAGCCTCCCCTCGGAAAATAGGTACTTGCCAGGGTCGTGAGCAAGGACGTGGCGAACGTTTAAAATACTGCTGAGTAAAAAAGCCTTGGGTGATGAACACCAGACTCAACAGACACACATCTTGCGCCGTACTTGCCCCAACCCAAATAATCTAAACCGATTCTGTGACCTTTTCTATTGCGGCTTGGGAGAGAAGCAAATCTTGCAAAGCTGAATCGACCGGAGAATATCTTGACCAACCGACACTGAAACCTTTGCTCGCAAGAAGCCTTGCGGCACAGTGAGTATAAGAGACGCCTCAGACTTATGACTGGTGGAGCGTAAAATCGGGGGACTTCGTTGTAACTTGAAAAGTGAAGGAAAGATCGTGATTCAGTTGAGTCACGAATCCTGTTGGCCAAGCTCACCTACCTTGACCCAATGATATCTCCCAGTCAATTAATTGAGAAATGGTTTCTTTTGCGTGACGCAAGCAACCATTCAGATTCACAGGTTGCGAGCGACCGGTCGTTTTGCTGTATAAGAGCCAAGGAAAGAGCACAGTCGCACTGCCCCCTTGATCCTTGCATCCTTCGGAGTCCTTACAAACGATATCCGCCAATACGACGCAGTGACCAGAGTCGCGGACCATTTCTTTTCCGTGCGCAATGTCTGTACTCGTTCTCTGGACTATACCTTAGTTATTCCATCCGACCGCACCGTGCACTTTTCAGGGGTTCCTCGTGTTACGAATGAGCTCAGGATCTTGTCCGAGCCCTGCTCTTAAGCATTTTGATTGAGTGAGAGAAACATGGTGTGAACAGTTTGCCACTCCAATTATGGGTCTTCACTGGTGATTCGGTCCATCAGCTCTCCGTCATTGCGTTCTTGCATGAAGGTCAAGAAGCGAGTGCACCCACTTCGTGCCGGCTCACAAGATGCTCATTGTGGCAGTCGAAGTGTCTAGTCGAGGTGTGTAGTCGAGATAGGGTAAAAGAAAGGGAGTTGGCACCACCGATGTGGCTACATCCAACATTGGTATTGGCCCACTGGGGCGATTTGGGGGCCATTAGATCGACTGACAGGACGGCCGTCCCGCTGTGTACAGTTCATCCAGCTCCGACCGATAGAGTGGACGATCCAGTAGGCTTCCCTCTTTATGCTTGTTTTGGTTGTATCCGGACATAGTCCATTTCGAACGACTGCGATATCCGTCGATCTTCTACATATAGCATCGGCCTGAGCTTTGGGGGCAAGTTTCGCGAGCTTTGACGAAGCCGAGGCAAGCTTGAAATATGTTTGGGTTGTTTTCTGCTTTCTCTCACTCACATTGGGTCGCATATCGACTCGGTCAGGCACAGGACGAGCGTCATTCGCCCACGGACCCGTGGGGGGTTCCCATCTTTACCTTACCGAGGGACGATTGCAGATCATTGGAATCGGGTGCCTTGACTTGATTGTTGGACGGAGTGCTCCGTACAGACGGTGTGCATGACCTCGAGCCACGGTCCGAGTATAGAGCATTGATTGTGAGGATCGTCGGGGTAGACGTCAATTGGTGTCCGAGCTTGGGGAGCCCCGGGATCGTGGTTGGTGTTGTCGGAGTGGACGAATAGAAGCGAGTACAAGTACTTAGTTATCGAACTCCTGCACGAAGAGGGCTGTGAGAGGAGAGTTGGCTAGTCGCATCCAGTGGTTGGTGTACGATTCGTCGTAGACAGCTCCACTTGTGCACTTGACCCTGCTAATCATTAGCCATGAGTATGGTAGTCACCAGTGAACAGTCAAGAGTACGGGTCTGATGTGCAGGGTGATTGATCTGGTGCCCTCCATCGGATATCTTTCGAATTGCGGTTTCTTTCTTTTCCCCCAGAAATCGCAACCGACCTCTTTCATTTGCCGCTTCCCCTAGCCGGGGATCGTCGTCGCTCGCTCCCGCTGCTAAATTCAAAACCTCCAACGGATCCCTCACATCACACGATCCCCATGAACCCATGAACCCATGAACCCATGAACCTCGCCAACCTTCCACAGACCTTCGAATGCAGCCTCCCCTCGCTCCCTTCCCTCATCGCACCACCCATGGCGATCGTCCTGGACGCCGGTGCTCGCTCGGGGCCCCATACCCGGAAATACGCCATGACCTGACGTTGATTGGACAGTCCTAGCCACTTCCTTTGCTTGTGCTCCAAACCGTCGACGGCCACCACCCTCCGTGTTATCGCCAACGTCCTGCAACGGCCCAGGGCCCTCTCTCCACGCTACTGCCGTGTCGCCCAATCGATAGCTTTGTTTCCCCGCGTCGAGCGGTTGTGTGCCGAAATGCTTATCGGCCAGCTAGGTAGCAGCTAGGCTGCTCCGGCTCATTTGGACTTTCGTCTCCTCCCTCCGTTAGCAGATTGTTGGAAGCTCTACCAAGGTACGGGCCACGGAGGGACACCAGGATGATTGACTGGGAGGATCCTTGTGTATACCATCCTAGTGCCGGTCCAGAAACTCCTTCTATAAACCGCCGTCGGCCACGGCCGTCCTTATTTTAGTCATGTCACACATCTGCTTGCCCCTCTTCGGGGCAGATAGCACTACCACCGCTGCCAGCCTAGCACCGGGTCCACCTGCTCACCCGTGCGGAGTACAGCAAGGTACATGTATATAATCATGCCCAGGCATCTCCTACGTCAACGCGCATTCTGCGGGGACAGCTTGTGGTACACATGCTGCTGGTCACTCATTATTTCTACATGCCACTTGACCTTAGTCATTTTCAGACCATTTTGAAACTTCATCCTCACCACCCATTATACATTCGTTGACCTTGGAGCCAAACTCGTTGCTAGCAACCCATTTGCGCCGCCATGGCAACTACTATGATCGAGACAGAAGTCGAGAAGCCTGAGACATCGCCTCAGCAATCACCAATTTCTCCGCGCAAGCGGCGCAGAAGAGCGCCGACCACTGGCGCAGCAGACGACTGCTTTTCATGCCAGGAACGTCAAAGCAAATGTGACAGGCGCAGGCCATATTGCTCACCATGTCTTGACCAAGGCAAGGACTGCTCTGGCTACAAGACCACTCTGACTTGGGGAGTTGGCGTTGCCAGCAGAGGGAAGCTGCGCGGACTGGCATTACCGATTGCGAATTCCAAGAAGGCGGAGCAGGAGACGGGTAAGAAGGCAGAGAACAGCAGGAAGCGGTCCTTGGGCGAGTTATCTAAGCTTGGCCCAAATCGCGATTCGCTTCAATCGACTACCAACAGTCGAGGGACTGGATCAAGAAGTGGACCAGCAAGTGCAGGCAGCGCGACGACGACTTTCGACTTTGTGAATTCGGACCATAACAACGCGAATCCATCGCCCATGTTGCCTCCGCCCAATTTACAGTGGCGAGCGCCAGGCGGCCATGGATCGCGACCTCAGATGCCGGGCCGGCCCAGCAAGCGGATGAGAAGCCATTCGCTGGAGCCCCTGCAAGTAGCGCCTGCTGAGCAGTTGGGAGCGCTAAGAGATTTGCCATTGACGGCGAACGCGGTAGGTGGGTTCAGAGACCATCAGTATGGATTCTCCATGCAATACTCGCCTATCACGCCAACCTTTTCAGCCTACAATCCGTACTCGCCTAGCTATCCAGAGCATTCTGTGCAGCACGAGTCTGGCTATCGCCAAGCGGTCCCAGAAAGCCCGTTCGACAGCAACTTCTTCCCGGACCCCGAGATGAGCTGGTCAGGCGACAGTATCACTTCCAGCTTGGGTTCCGATCACAGCAGCCAGGACTATCAGGAGGACCAAGGCTTTTTCGCCGATCCCGTTGTTGCAGATAGCCTGGATAACATTCTATCGAATCAACAAGGTATTTGTCAGCAGCAAATTAGTAACGGTGTCTGTCAGAATATTGAAAAGACTCAGGAGGCTCCACAGTACCTGGGTCAGCTCCAGCTGTCTCCACAGCTTGTTCCAGATGACGTGGGTGCCCACACATCATCGATCATCTCCACCCCTTTCTCATCGTTCTCGATCGGCAAGACTCCTGGTCTACGATTCCTCATTGACTACTACGACAAGGTCATCTCACCCGTCATTGTAGCCTTCGATGGGCCCACGAACCCTTACCGAACTCACATTCTGCGTTTGGCCGTCGAAAGCAAGACATTGCAACATGCCATTGCTGCATTATCGGCCAGTAATCTGCGCATACGGAGGGGGAGCTCTAATTCTATCAAGGGCTGCAAGCGGCGAAGCCTGACAGACTGCTCGTATGACAAGTCCGTCAGGAGATCGTCTATCGCGCACAGCATCATGGAAGGTGGTCTGGATAGTTTGCCACATACATCCATGAGCGAACCATCGATGGAAGAGCTTTTCCATAAATCGGCTTCGATCAAGGCCTTGAACGAGCAGCTCAAGGATCCCAAGCGTCGAAAGAATGACTCTATCCTTGCAACGTTGCTTATTTTATGTCTCTACCACATTTGTGATACGGGCGTTGCGAAGTTCAAAACGCAATTTGCAGGGGTGAAGCAAATACTTGCGATGAGAGGCGGTACCAAAGGTCCGAATTCGAAGGCGTCCAATTGGTTGACGGTCATGTTTACGTGGTTCGACGCAATGACTGCCACGGTCAATGACCGCGAAAGCCAGTTGCCGGACTTGGATGTTTCCGGTGATGACGGCTGGTCTTTGGAGAATCTTGCTGGCTGTGATGGCAGACTCTTCAAGATCATCGCCAAGCTCGGCCGCTTGAATCTCCTGAGCCAGGGCAAGCCAGTCGAAGACACACCACCTGAAATCACTGCGAGGCCCAAGACGCGCTCGTCGAGCCCCAACTCCAGGTCCCAGGACTACTACAGCATGAACTACAACCGCTATGATGGCAATGGCCGGTCTTCTCTACTAAACGACGACGAGGACATGGCCTCACGAGCTCCGTTCTGGAGGGAATGGACCGCAACCCGGAAAGCGCTCCAAGACTGGCAGCTGGATCCCGTGAAGCCATCGTCGCCCTCTTCCCAATTCGACCGACTCGATCTTCTCCACATCTCCGAATCTTTCCGCTACTCGGCTCTTCTCTACACCGAACGCTTAGCATATCCCCATCTCCCATCCACCCATCCCAATTTCCAGAACCTAGTCACCCAAGCACTTTACCACATCACCAACGTCAAATCCGACGTTTTTCTTCTCTGGCCGCTCTTCATCACCGGCACCGAATGCGTCAGCGCTGAAGACCGGCATTTGATTCGCGAGCGGTGCCTCGACATCCAGAAGGATTCTGGCTTCTTCAACAACATTTCAGGTTTAGAGCTACTCGAGAAGGTATGGCGCGACGATACAAAAGACACAATTGAGCAAAATCACGGATCTATGACGGGCATGAATCACAATGAGGGGATTTGTGCAGCACAGGGATTCAAATGGCGGAAGGCAATGGAACGGATTGACGGGGAGTACATAGTGGTTTAGGCATACCGACAGCGTACGGAGATATCATATATGAAGTTCAAATAAGGTCATTTATTATACCCCTTGCATCAGATTGTCGGTGGAGCGCTTCCATCTCGCGGCTACGCCGTTTCATCCATCGAGATCTCTTCTTTAGGCTCTCCACTCGCCCAAACTCTCTTCGATCATCTCGGCCTCTCGGACGCAAACGCGCTCCTGGCATGTGATTAGCACAACTCAATGTCTTAGGCGTCATTGCTGAGCAAGACGATGATAAATCACCACCCTCTCGGCATTGGCTGACCCAACCCCACACCCCTCTCTTGGCCGCCACTCCACCATCAACCCAAAGTACAAAACCTGACCAACTCCCTTCCTTCCTCCAAAATCAATGCGTCCAGCCCTCCGCCTCTCCTCCCTTTCTCGCCATCTCGTCAACTTTAACCCGACCACCAGCAACGTCACCCGCACAATGTCCACATCCACATCCCCCTCCTCCGCAGCTCCAGCCATCATCGCTGGTGTAGGTCCTGGAACAGGTGCTTCAGTGGCACGCAAGTTCGCCGAGAGGTATCCCGTCTTCCTCCTTGCGCGAAATCCCGCGAATTACGAGCCTCTGGTCGAGGAAATCAAGAACAATGGTGGCTGGGCACAGGGCATCGCTACGGACATCAGCGACGCGGGGAGCGTTGAGAAGGCGTTTGCAGAGATCAAGAAGTACAGCGGGAAAGAGGAGCCGAGGGCGAGTGCGGCGGTGTTTAATGTTGGTGGGAAATTTATACGAAAGTCCTTCTTGGATTTGAGTCAAGAGGAATTTGAGGCTGGATTTGAGGCGAATGGGTGAGTCTCCTTCTTCTGCATGTTTCTTCTGGGTATGGGCTCTGGAGGGCACTGACATCCCCCACAGACGCGGCGCCTATCTCTTCTCCCGCGCCGTTCTGCCACTTCTGCTCGCTTCTACCACCTCCTCGTACTCAACACCAGAGTACCCACCCACGCTCATCTTCACGGGCGCGACGGCGTCGATGAAGGGCAGCGCGCTGTGCTCGAGTTTCGCAACGGGGAAATTCGCGCTGAGAGCGCTGGCGCAGAGTTTGGGTAGGGAGTTTGGGCCGAAGGGTGTGCATGTCGCGCATGTGGTTGTGGATGGGGTGATTGATATTGAGAGGACGAGGGGGTGGGAGGTTGGGGGGGTGGATGGGAAGATTAGTCCGGGGGCGGTGAGTTTCTATTCCTTGGGGGGTTCGGGTGGAAGGGAGGGGGATGGTGTGAAGAGGTTGGGGCTAATGATTGCGGGTTTTTAGATCGCGGACTCGTATTGGTACCTTCATACGCAGCCACGAACGACGTTCACGCACGAGATCGACATCCGGCCGTATATTGAGAAGTGGTAGCTTTGGCATGAATTTACCTACAGATAACGTTCAAAACGTCTTTCCAAGTTCGACTCGATTGTCTGACCCTATTTATCTCGTCATGACACAACGTGCATTCCGCCGTTTCTATTTCCCGTCATCACTCTCATTCTCGTTACCACCTTTGTCCCTAATCCAACAGTGCAGATGCAAAGCTACAAAGTTGATTTACGTTGGACTCTCATGGTTGGAAAGGCCACCCCAGTATATTGGACGTCAGCATTTGCGGCGACGCCTCGAGCTCTTTGGCCTTCGCCTTCAGCTGGTCGACATCCCAATTACACCACACAAACCTCCCATTGAGGAATTTGGCTTCTGAGCTTGTCATCCAGAGGAGGAAGTGGGCCGGCAGTTTGACTGTGGCAGAGTTAGCGGTCTTGTCCTCGCTTTCCAGCGTACCAAATCACAGCCTCGGCAATACTAAAGGTTTTTATCAAAAGGTATACAGCGGTATACAGCCGGCTCGTCAATCTACCGGCGAGATGTACTACCGCAAAGGAAGCGGAACAGACTTACTATCATCGATCGGCGGCCTCTGCGAGTGCGCAACCGCCTCCTCAGCCATCTCCGTCATCACAACCCCCGGATGAACCGAAGCCACAAAGATATCCGGATTCTCCGCGGCCAGGTTCTCGAGTAACTTGACCTGCGCGATTTTCGAAGAATTGTAGGCCGATCGTCCGTGGTTAAAGGGAAGCGAAGGAGGCAGCTGGATTGAACCAGCTGTGATGCCGATGATGGCGGAATTTGGACGGTGGGTGGGGAGGAAAGCTTGGGCCATGACAAGAGGGCCTTTGACGTTCGTCTGGAGCGGATGGGGAGTCAGCGAGAGCCCGCACCAGCATTTGGAAAGAGAGAGCTTGACAGCGGCGGCTGAAGATGCTATACAGGAACACGCTTGGAGGAGCCTACCTCAAACCCCCTCCACCACTCCCCAATCGACGTCTCAGCAATGGGCGCCGGCGTCGGAGCAATCCCAGCATTCAAAACCAAAACCTCCCACCCCCCTACGGCCTCAGCAGCCTTCGTCACAGCCTCCTCATCAGCCACATCAGCAACATGCGTGCTTACTTCCGTGCCCGGGAAATCCGCTGCGATAGCGTCCTTGGCTTTTTCGAGAGTGCTTTGAGTCCGGCCTAGCAAGACTACGCGCGCAGCACCAGCTTCGGCGAAGGCTCTGCCCATCTCAGGGCCAAGCCCTCGGCCACCGCCTGTCACGACGACGGTTTTGCCTTTGGCTGAGAGGGCGGGGTTGCTTGGGGAGATGCTGGGGTAGGTGTCGTTGTGCCATTCGGCGGTTAGGGAGGTGAAGCCTGGCGGGGGCTTCATGATGGCAAAAGATTAATGGTTCAGAAGATCGTATGGAGGAAGAGGTTCTCGACTTACTTATAGTTAGAAAGCCAATTGAGAATGACTGCAAACGCCCATGAGGGCCATGACAGACAATGTTCGTCGATTCAGCTCGGGAAATAATGAACCCCGCAAAGTCCGGAGATTTATGCCTTCTTACGAGTTGAAAGTGGGTGCACAAATCGTGCCTGTAAATTATGCAGCTACTTTACTGACATCCGACGGGACTGAACTTTCCGTAAATCAATAATTCTGCAATGTCCCCTACTAGTCAGCATCTACCAACGGAATGACACTTCCCACAGATTCATGGTAGAGCCACTGGCCAAAGGCTACACTCGACTATCGCCATGGTATGTTCATTGCGCTATGTGCGCTGAAATGCTGCGAACAATGGCACACCACCACGACAGCAGGAGACCAGAATGAGATTCAGGAGAGCTCAAGAAATGTCTCCTAACAACCAACACCATACCTGAGGCAAAAGAAAAGTAGTGCCAATTATTAGAGTCCATCATTACAAGTTGAGGGCAGACTGAGTATCACGATGTGAAGCTTGCCTGCGACCTATGAACAAACGTTACCCACTAAGAGGGCGTCGCACTGCGAAGAAAACTGATTGCTCGTATATGGCTTTTAGAGTCAAGCAGGTCTTGACGAGCAAGACGTTATACGAGGCAGTACTCTACCGTAGGCAAGCTACCATCATTTCATGAGGGGCTCTATGATCCCAAACAATGATCCCAGCTCAGGTCATCTTAGGACTCTGAATCGCTCGATCCCATGCGTCAGCAGCAAGTGGTGCACTCCAATCTTGACATTTGTAGAAGAAGGCAAAGACAGAAAGTCAATGGACTGGATCACTACATAGCTACAGAGGAAAACCTTCAAAGCATTTCTCTCACTCGATCAGAACATCCAAGAGCAGGTTTGGCAAAAGGTCTTGAGCTCATATGAGACACAAGGAAGCTCTGAAAAATGCACCGCGCTGGCGCATGCGATACTCTTGTGGAGCTGGCTACCAATGATCTCGCATTGGTGTGAAAGATCTTCTCGCATTGGGATATGCGGGATCAGCGCAATAGAAATTCTCCATTCTTATCTTCGCGGCACGTGGTGCACGAGCTGAACGTGTTTCAGCAAACTTTATCAACCGAGTGCAATTGTACAGAAGCAATACGAGCGTAATCGAACAAAAGCGCTAGCAGCTATGGTGCATGAATCTTAGGGTCAACAGTAAAATTCTGTGTCCTGCGCGTGAACCGTACCCTATCATCAGGAGGAAGAGTACCTCAGATAAATACTTACCCTTATGCAAATAGTATTTGCCAAAATAAATTGTCAAGAGTGGCCGAGATAATCTGTAGGGCAATGCGGCTGAATTCCTAGCAATGACACTTTGCGCAGTGAAACGAGCTGCTTGTGCAGCATACGTCTAGTCATTGATGGGCACAGCAGACACACCTGGATTTCACTCTGAATTTCCAAAATAGATCGCCGCCTTTGTACAAGGTTTCTGTGCCTCCGAGTATGAAACGGTTTCAAAGCTCGAGGATTCAGTCTCCATGTGTGCAGTACGTGAGTCTTCTATGATGGACTGGGAGTTTCTTTTCAACATGAGAGGTATGGATATTGAATCCTGTGTCGAGCATTACTACAACTTCATAATACTCTTTTCGACCGCTTTGAGTCATTTCGAATCCAAAATGCAGCTCGATCGAGTGTTCTGGCCAAATGCGACTACATGTAGTGTGGTTACACAGCAGCGCAGATCTCACGCTCCGGACATCAAGAACCCAATTGGCGTGTGCCCTCGCCGCATTGGTGCACCAAAGCGAGAGGCGTACCAATCAATCGAAACACACCTGCAAAAGCGTGCTGTATCTTTCGACCAGGGCTGCCAAACCCACGCTTCTGATTTGTTGGACTACTCTTGCTCTAAAGTAATTCTTACTCCGTACATTATAGAAATATGGTGAGGCTGAAGATTGTATGGAACGATGATCATCCAGATCGTCGGGGATTTAGATAGCCATCCGCTGCGATACCCAACCTTTGGCTTTCATTTCCATACCTACCTGAGAAACTATCCTTGCGTCTGTTAAGTATGGAAATTTCCTGGCTTCGACCATCGCGGGCTGGACTCAGAAGCAGGAAAAACTCCGCCGCATCCAGCGAACGTCAAGTGGAGAACGGCATCATACAGCCCGCCAGTCCTTTCCAGGGCCTGGACCAATGGGAAGCTGAGCCCGACTTGATCCAACTCAGGACACCGAGATTATCAGCGTACCAGCCTACCCTCAGCAGAGACGGGGGCCTTGTCAATGATGAACAGCTATCTACAGGGTATTGCGACCGTTTTTTTCGCCAAAGGGTCGGTGCTTTTGATTATCTTTGATTGACTTCGGGCAGAGTACGACGTTTTCCAACACAAACGAGTCTCCTTGATCTCGATGACGAAGAATTGAGTCTAGAGACCGATTCACAACTGGCAGGAAGGCTCAAGGAGCAAAGAGAAAGCTATGGAAACTCGGGCCCAGGAATTGGGTACAGTCTCAACACCCACCCGTCGAAAGGACTTGAGATCTGACACAATCCATCCAATAAAGGCGACGTCCTTCGGCAGTACCTAGCGCTATAATCAACGAAGAGACTGATCAACTTGAGTGCGACTGCGATTCATGCGAAATTAAAGGCATCCCGAGAAGCTATTGCAATGTCTGCGACCTAATCTTTTGCCCCGAATGCTGGAACCAGCAAGGGTCCCATAAGAGACGCAAATTGGCACCTGGTTCGGTTCCACATGAAAAGACGGAGTAAGTTGTGATCCTAGTCGATACAATTCATCATACTGACGATGCGAATCTCCCACCCAGCCATGTAATTGCAAAAAAAATAAAGTCTGCGATGGAACCAGGCGTGACAAGTGAACACGACAAGAAACTGTTACATCAGAAAGACGAGGATACAACATGGTTTGGCATTCTGAGAGAAGACACGGGTTTCCCCTCCTTTCAAGACTATGGGAGATACGCTAGCCTGATGGCTGAAAGCGCTCGCTCGCCTATGTCGCCGGACGGCCAGTGGAACGGTGCAAGAGACTCTCGTTGCCCGAGCTTAGTGTCATTTGTTGGCGAAACTGGTATGCGTACCTAAGTGAGCACGGAGCTATACTTATTGGTTCCTGCAGGCGCTGGTAAAAGCACCGTCGTGAAACTCATCATTGATCTCCACAGCACACAAGAGGAAGGGGACGCAACGCCAGTCGTGGGTTCTGCCGGTGAGGATGTCCCAACCTCCGGCGATGTCCACCTCTACCCGGATCCGCAGACATTCGAATCCGATACACCAATTCTCTACGCCGACTGCGAAGGACTCGACGGTGGCGAAAGAGAGCCGAAGGCTACCGCCTTCCGGAAAAAAGAGAAGATCTCCAAAGTCGGAAGAGTTGGCTCGTTCGAAAAAAGAATGCAACGACGACCCCACACTTCAGAACGCGATCTAAGGTGGGCCGATACTAATGTCAAAAGAAGTCGAGCATTCGCCGTAACGCATCTGTATCCACGGCTGCTGTATACGTTTTCTGATGTGGTTGTATTTGTGCTCAAGAACCCAAAGTGAGGCTTGAGTCGGTACCTGCTCGTTCCCTCACCAGCTGACGCAATTTATTTAGAGTAATAGAAAGCGTTTTCGAGAAGCTTGTCAAATGGGCTGCTGCAGCGTTAGAGACGTCGTCGAATCAGCCCGTCTTGCCTCACGCGATCATTGTTCTCAATGCCTCCGAAAATGATATTGACCCCGGCTTATGGGACGTCAACATTTCGACGAAAGAGCTGCTTCAATCGTTGTCGGAAACAGTTTCGCAAAACGCTACGTTTAAGGAGTACGTCCAATTCTGGAAGGAACGGAGCAGAAATATCAAGACTGTTGAGGAACTCCTTCTCTCATATTACAGCTCCATCCAGGTCGTGCGAATACCAACCCATGGCCGGCCGAATCTCATTAGCGAACAGATTGTCAAGCTTTATGAAGGCATTCGGGCAGCTTGTGCTTCTTCGCGGGAAAGGAGGCTCGCTCTCCGTATGCTGCTAGACGCCGACGAATTACAGCCGTACCTACAATACGCCTTTGATCACTTTGCTCTATACCTCGACACCCCTTTCGACTTCGTTCAGGCATCTTTCACCAATAGTCCGATACCACTAAACTTTGGCGGGAATATCCTCAAACTAGCCATCAATCTTGTGGAGGCTCTGCCAAACCAGGTGGATGGACCGATAACCTTCAAGGAGCTGAGCACCATGGTCGCTTCATGCATCATGCTTGACTCAGCGCGGCACAAAATCAGAGGTTCGCTGCCGCTTTCCATGTTTCGACCAGCATTAACAGACATTTTAGGAAACGCCGAACTGATCTTCCCTCAGTATCTCGAGCATATAGAAGCTGCACTGGAAAACTTTTGTGATCGACACTGGCCGTGCGAGTTCATTAAACCTGGTGGCGGAGCTAGATGCGTCAATGTGCGCAGTGGGCATGGCACTAAAGGACATCAGCTGAAGAACGGTAAAGTTCTTGCGGTTGGCAATTACATCTCCCGCTTCTCATTTGAAAAGTACCGAGAGACCTTCAACTTCGACGTCTACTCACAATTGACTGAATGTCTGAAGATGCTCCACACAAAGGTCCACGATTCTGGCCTACCAGAGGCCGATGCCGCAGCGGAAATTCATAAAGACATTGTCATGATACATTTCTACAATCACACGGCTAAAGCTGGTGCAGAATCTTTCATCAGTCATTCAACTTGCTTTTCTTGCTTGTTCGAGCCACCTGAGCACGCTCTTCCCTGTGGTCATGTACTTTGCACACCGTGTTTGCGCGCATATGGGCGCTCGAGGAAAAGAGGCGTCGTTGAAATAGACGGATGCCCTTTAGAATCGCTCAGCAATCCCCGAAACCAAACTTGGAAAGTGGTCATGAAGCCAGCGGATGCCGGTATCCGTGTGCTAACTCTAGATGGGTGAGCACTGGGCCTTGACCCCTGGACGCCTGCGGTGTCTGTGCTAATGATCTCATAGGGGAGGAATACGTGGTATCGTAGAATTAGAGATTTTGAGACAAATTGAGCAGGCTCTAGGTGGTACAATTGCCATCCGACATTTCTTCGACCTTATAGTGGGCACTAGGCATGTAGACTACCATATGCTGATTAGAAAAAACCCTGTGGGCTGACTTCGTCCAGCACTGGCGGCGTCATCGCTCTGGGACTCGCAGCAAAGCAGTGGTCGGTGGAGGCCTGCACAGCTGAATTTGAAAGGCTGTGCAGTAAAGCATTCACCAGACGGACGGGCGGCAATATTCCTGGCCTAGGCTTCCTCGTCAGCCACTACAATCACTCAAAGTACGAAACAAGGCCCTTAGAAGAGGCTTTGACCGAAGCTTACGGCGAGGACGAATTCCTCTTCGGAGGCTCTCGAGTCTCTAATGGCGGTGATGAGGCTAATGTCAAGGTCGCCGTGATATCAACATCAGCCACAGATTTACCGGTGGTGCTAGCAAACTACAACCGGTTATGTCCCGAGAAACGTGAGCTCCTCCTTCGTGGATCGTACCCCATATGTCTTGCTGATCGCAATCTCGTGATAGTCTCTTACCATTTTCAACGACCAGAGAAGCTAGAGTTGGAGCTTAAGATTTGGGAGGCGTGAGTATAATTCAAGATATTGATGCACATCGCTAATTCACGGAACAGCGCCCGAGCCACTTCAGCGGCGCCAAAGATCTTCAAGCCGTTTCATCACGAGCCATCAAAACAGTCATACCTGGATGGCGCGATATATCACAACAACCCTATACAGATAGCAGACAAAGAACGGAAGAATCTCTGGCCTTCCATGAAGGCCGAGTTTCCGGACGTTGTGGTTTCGATAGGAACAGGTTACGGGCCTCCGCAGTCCAAACCTGTATTGAGCTCACCCCCACCTCAAGTCGGAGTTCTATCCCATGGTAAATCGCTCTACAAGATCGCCACTGATCATATAGCGTCCGCGCTGGACTCCCAGAAAGCTTGGGACACGTATATCAGCATCCTCCAACCACCTCCCGAGCATATGACTCGCTATGTACGGCTCAATCCGCAGCTTCGCGAGGACCCTCCAAACTTAGACGATGTGGACCAAATCCAACGTATCAAGAGCACGGTGAGAACGCAGATGGCGACCAACGGGCAAATACAGCGTTTAGCCCATCAGCTGGTGGCTTCCTGCTTTTATTTCGAGAAGTCTGCAGCCGCCGAGCTACAGCCCGATAACTCCTATGACTGCAGAGGTGGGATTACAAGACCCGTGTAGTGGAGACGTACATGCTCACATTTCTTCAGGGCAAATCCATTGTAGGCTCTTGCCCGAGAGTGAAGAGATCTGCCAACTAGGAAGATTTCTGAAAGAGAAGAGGGTACCGGGTCGTGAAATTGCTTTCATTGTGCAAGAAAAGCATCATGGGCGACATGCGAATTCCATAGCAATCACCCCAGTCGTGATAGACCGCATGATTGGACAGCGTCTCTTCAGAATGGAGAGAATATCTGTTCGGTTGTCGAGCAAGCTTGCGGTGACTGAAATGTTCCTGTCAATTAGGGAAAACGAGCTCTACACGATAAGCAGGTTTCCAAGGTCACTGCTCGAAAACGAAGGCGTCAGGGAGAGTAAGTAGCTTCGGCTCGTCAAAACCTCCAATTGCATGCCACCTTCATCGCTAACAGTCCTCGTCTCATCACTAGGGACCCGCCAAGATACCCGCCACCAGTCTATTGACTCTACCTCAAGACGATGGGCCGGCAGAACTGCCAGTCGAAGATTACGCCAACAGCAATGGACGCCGCCTGATCTCGGTCGACGACCCCAGAGATCGCTTTCAACATATTCAGACGAAGGATATGTGCTCGGAGACTCGACTCCTAGCGCGTTGAAACAGATCGCTGGTCTTTTTCGAAATGGCACCAATCAACGCAAGCCCGTCAAAGAAAGACCGACGGAGTACATGCCATACCGAGCTTCTATCATACCCTCGGAGCCTTCCGAATTGGATTCAGTGAACGTGTTGGAAATGTCAGGTTCAATAACTTACCAAGAGCCGGTAGAACTGGATACCGAGCCTTAGACAACACTGCCTGCCGAGGACCGACCAGATCCAGCAGCCCAAGGGCCGCTTCCCGATGCCCAGCAATTTTCCAGGATCCAAGCCGATGAATGGCTACAAGGGAGACTATTTACACCACGCAACCCCTAGTCGCTGTAAAATTGTCCACACATGGCTATAGGCGCTTCTTTAGAATGCAGTCTTACAATTTCAGACTCTATATCCAATGTCCAGGGGGGGTTTAATGTTCGAGAGAAGAGGTGTTGTCCTCGCGGCTTTCTCGGTTTCATTCTTCAAGAACACCTGCTTACTGATCTCGATCCTGGCGCAAAATCACGTTGGAAGGAAGCTCAGCACCCCTAGCAGATGTGGGCGCAGAGCCGATCGCTGTTACAACCACCCCTCCACATCTACAGAGCTTTGCTTGAATGGTCCGACTACTTATCTTACAACTCGCTTGTTAAATTTACAGAGCTTCTGCTTGCATTCCTTCATCCAATTCAACCTTGGTTCTTTGGTCAGATTGTTTTGTAATTTTGAGATGGTTTACTATTTAAGTCTCTGCTTGCGTCACGCATGTCGCATCTCGCCTGTCGCATAGGATCGCCGCGGGAGTACTTTATTATCCGAGCAATTCACACGGCGACTTCGAATGATATAATGGTATCTCCTTTCCGCATATTATTGGAAAAATCCGCCGTAAGATGGCCTATCAGTTGTGGCTTCGGATGGCTTTCTTTCCGTTGTCTATTCTTCCACTCTTCTGGTTTTACTTTCGAATCACAGCGATACCCTTAGAGCATGGAGCAGGAGACCTTTCAGGATCACGGGTTCCGGGACAAGGTGGAAATTTCATAGCTGGAACAGCTGAAGTGTGCGTGCTGGTTCGACCATTACCATGGAGGCATTGCTTGCTAATATATGGCTGACCTGCAGTGATGCATCATCGCTTACTATTCCCGCAGCCAGCGCTCATGATATTGACGATGCTGTACCCGGAATTACTCTGCTTCTCCACGACACACATCCTCTACCCTCACTAGGCCATCAGAAGCGTGTGAGTGGCTCCCGCCGCATGGACGACTGCAGCAACCCGCCTTCTCACTTCTTCAGCTCCTACTGCAAAGGAGTCGACTATCCCATCCAATCTCGAAACCCCCTATCCGTCCAAGTGCACTGCAATAATCTCACCCCTACGCGCAACTGGACGGATCCAACACCTGATTACAACTATGAGACATTCTGTCGTGATGATGAGATCTGCGTCACTCAAGAAGACGTTCACAATCCCTGGCTCGAAGACACTGAGGAGGCAGAGATGGCTGGAGATACGCTTGTAGACGTCGCATGGTGCGTTGGTCGAGACCAGTTTGTGGCTATTGCACAGGGTCAGCTTGAGCACACGACGAAGCCCGATGTTTTCGCTGCACCATACCACTCCATTGATCAGGGGACCAGGAGGGATAACGTGAGCGTACAGGCTACGCTAGTGAATACGGAAGGGCATTCAGCGTTCGCGAAGATATTGATCGAAGCTCAAGCACCAGGACTTGTGAGTGGACAGCAGGTTTGGCATACGCTTATCGGCGGAGCCAATGTTTGCAACCACTGCTCGAGGCTAGAGCTGAAGAGTGTGCCATCGCACACACACAGGATATTGGTGCATATCATCTTGCCGTTTGCAGTTCCGAACGCACTTCTGTATCTTTCGAGACATGTCACCTGAAGTAGCAATGGTGGCTTTCGCTCATGGGCTATGACCTAGACTAGAGCGCTCAACCTTCGTATTTCGAGATTCAATGTCACTGGGCCTAGGTAAGCAGCTCCCCCCTAGGTACTATCTCGGGATCCATTTCTTTGCTCCTAGCCCCGGACATGGAACTACAGGGCCGCAAACTGCTTTGCTTGGTGCACAATGAGGCAGCAAACGGCTAAACGCATCGCATAGGAAGCAACGTTCCGTCCATCTACGGATCAGGCAAGGCTCAACAAGAACTGATTCGCCAGACACGCACAAGCGCTCGGCATCTATCTCCTCCTCTGCTTTCACGCCAATATTCTCCAAAGACTTCGTCGTTCAGCAGAGAAGACCTCTGCTCTGGTCGAGTTGACATCAAAGCCTATGATGGCCCTTTTCGAGGACTATCGTGTCAGATCCAGGGCAAACCGGTCCTACCGGCAGGGCAATAACCTTTTCCTTGTCGCCAGAAGCAAGTTTGGAGCCAGAAAATGATTAGTTCATTGGAAGCTGCAAAAGCATGTAATGCGGTGACTGTGGTATATTTGCGAAAGCGAGGTGGTATCCGCCCAGTGTAATTGCATGGCCTGCCATCGCCGTAACCCGAGGCTATACTGAACCGTACGGTTCGCACGGTCAGTACGGGGGTACACTGATAGTACGAGCTAGGTTGTGTGTGCATAAATAAGACTGCCACAAATTCATTATATTCCTATATTTAGAGGTCCAGATCGAGTAATTCCCCATTTGGCGAGAGATGCTTGTCGATCATAAGCCACAATTTCTGGGCCTTTTTATTGGATATATACAATTGTTTGTCAAGTTCCTCTTCCGCCTCCCGAAGGCGTTTTCTCGACAACGTTTTTGTGTTACTGTCGGTGCACACTGTTTGTGGGCGTCTCGTACTGTGTAACGAAGATATTCGGGGACATACATCGGGTCACTCCTCAATTTGTCGCGGCAAAGATGATTAGTAGCCAATTACCTGGTACCTGAACGGATACAGGCCTGAGCAGCCTCACTATTGTTCATCAGAACAGGTTCGAACCCTGGCTCGCTCACAGTTTGTGGAGTTATACTGTCTACACAATAGCCTTGCGCCATTTCATGTACGATAAAGTAAGAACGCATGCGCATTCAATTTCTACACCGATGTTGTGGCTCATCATCCCGACAGTGCACGCACCTCTTCAATATCTCACTGCGTCGCCTTCCCTTGTTTTTGAATAACTCCCTTCCTCGCCAGAGCTTCCTTCTTTTCCTCGGATCTTATACTATACAGGAACAGGTATAAGGCAGCGAAGAGGGTAGCAGGCTGAGATGGCGCCAAGTCAGACTACACCCTTAACCCGAGTCCGCTATTGTTGTAGGCACTGACCTCGACCATTAGAGCCGCGCTTCTATCAGCCTACCGTCACGCGCTTCCCATCGCTAGCATGCCTCTTCGCTTCCTGCATTGTTATCATAGCTTTGACGGAACTCGCGTGCCGGTGGTTGCCCGGAAAAAACTCAAGTGGTGTTATAGCGGCAGCTGAGGCAGGAGTCGCAGCCGTTGCAACGGCCAGATTGCACAACCGTAATGATGGTATGGCGAAGCCAGATGTATTTCCTTCAACGCGAGCTAACCATCCCAGTGGCGAGTAAAACCATGTCTGAGGCATCGGTCCCTGTTGAATCTTGGAACTCGCCCATAACGCCGGTAGACACTACAGTGACGTCCTTCGAATCGCTGCAAGCGTCTGCGTTCCCGTCCCTGAACACCTGGTTCGCTCTCTTATCCAAATTCAGAAAGACTCTGCTTACCATGAATGAAGTCAGACTTCGCTCTCTTACTCTCAGTCTGACTGTCTGCCCGTTGTTACTCCAGATACCAGCAATAATTCAAGCGGTACAATAGGTGTTATTCCAGATCTCAACGATACTTCAGTGGAATCTACAGCGCCATCATCAGACTATCTGCCAATAGCTCTCCCCACAAGTTCCCATGCTGTTATTACCAAACATCCAAACTCCGCAATGGCATCCACTACGAAATCGGTAGCTTCTATAACATCAAGTCCTAGCTCCGTTGCAGACACCAGGGTCGAAGCAATCTCACCGCACGAATACCTGATTGGTGCTTTCATCCCCACTGTGCTGGCAGTGGTGTTCACGATCCCCTGGAATATATTGGCCTCGGCGGTGAAGGAGATCGAGCCTTTCTATCAGATGCAGCGAGCCAATGGCGCCTCTGCCGCCAGTTCACTAACGTCGGACTACAAAGCATCAATCAGTGTCGTGGCTACTATGAACGCAATGTCGAGAGGACACTTCCTTGTTTGGGGCTCGGGCCTTTTATCGTTGATCACGCTGTCTCTCTCGCCTTTGGCATCCGAGACCGTCTTCATAGGCTTCGATGGCCATTGTACAGCCACATCTGGAAGACAGGCCTGCAGTCCACATTTGAGCGTCTATCCCCTTGCTGCAAGAGTAATCCAAGGCATCCTGACCTTTATTGCCATCATCACCCTGGCCCTGGCAATCGATATGTGGCATAAGCGGAGCGGTATCTATGCCGATCCATGGAGTATTGCAGGATTGGCCACGCTTTTCCAGAACCGACGTCTGATTGAAATGTTCCGACAATTAGATCCGTCCATTACAAAGCCGAAGGCGCTAAAAGCCGCCCTGAAAAGTCACCGGTATCAGATTGCCCCGTACGAGGAAATCGACGGGGAGAGTGGGCACGGCATCATGATATGTCAAAGCGGCATCCTGTCTGAGGATAGTGATGTTCGAACTTCCTTCCGAAATGGCAGGCAATATGCAGCCGTGCATACGAATATCGTGGACGACCATACATTCCCAGCTCGCCCGAAGCCAAGACGGACAATTGCGACAATTCTTACACAGACCGGAGCTGTCGTCATGTTTGCCTTCCTTATGATGGGGCTTGAGGCTCTAGTCATCGTCTACTACAAGACTGGCGGTGACACCGCATTCGAAAGATTTATGGACAGTGATGCCTTCGGTGTGCGCTTTCTCTTCACAGCAGTGGGTGTTATGGTAAAAGTGTACTGGAACCTCCTCGACGACGGTAAACCCTCTTCCGTCCTCTTTATCCATACAACAACCTCTCGGCTGACCAGATTCTAGAGACCCGAAAACAAGAACCCTACCGCCAACTTTTCCACGGCAGCGCCCCAGCCTCCGACTCCATCCTCCTCTCCCCACACTCAAACCCCTTCACCGGCCTCTTCCACTCCCTAAAAAACTTACACTACTTTAACGCCTACACAAGCTTCGTGGCCATCCTCTGCGAGCCGCTTATCGTAGCTCTAGCCAACATCCCGTTCAAATCCGGACTCGCCTTCATCGCTTATCGTGCCTGCACCTACATCACGATTGCTGTGCTGAGCTTGATGCTAATTGGTATAGCGTGGATGCTATGCCGCAAGAAGACGCCAGCGTTTCGGAGACCGGAGACGTTGGCTGATATGATGATTGCGCTGTGCGGGAGCCGGATGCTGGTCGACTTTAAGGGTTTGAGCGCTCTTGATAGGAGGGAGAGAGACGCGGTTGTTGGGGGGTGGGGGAAGAGATATGCGATGGGGACTGTGGTAGGGGTGGATGGGGTGGAGAGGGATGGGATCGATGAGCAGGATTTTGATAAGATCTCTTGAGATCTTGGCTTAGGGAGCTCGGGAAGACTTTTGCTGTGTACTTCTTTCGAACACTGAGATTGAATGTCAAAAACCGCCAACACCGCGCAGCATGACTTGCGTTATCAATTGAGCCAAATTCAATCCTGGTGGCACATGAACGATGTTCCGCTTCTCACTCCTCGCAATATGCTCTCGTCGATAGCATTCGCGTCCGCATTTTTGAGAAGCCCTGGGCCGAAAGTACTTCTACTATCCCAACCCCCTTTCCTATCTCAACGCCTGAAATCGGAGAGAAGAGCCAATCTAGATAATGAATTCAGCCACATGTGTAGAACCTACTACAAGACCTGAGTCGAGTCGAAATGACGTCGTTTGGCATGGATTTGGTTTTGCTCTCATTTGAGATGACTAATGAAATGATGGAAACCATACGGAGCTCCAATTCAAACTCATTCAAAGACTCGATTGATTATCTGTGCATGGGATATCGATCTTTCTGATATAGGAAACGGGCCTATTTCTCGACGCGTCTATAATTTGGAATCTATTTTTGGTTTAGGGGCTCGGTTTCGTTGACAAATCAGGGTTAGAATAAGGTATAAGCTTGGGGAAGCGTGTGTTAATTGGCCCGTTATTGAGCCTTTTCATCCGTATTCTTAGATAGCAAATCCCCTGGGAGTTGGTGTTGATGTTTGACGACTAGGGTATATTTAGGGTTGGAAACGGCAGAAAACAGTTAAGGTAAAGCACCTGGAGGAGTAGATTAATCCCATCCTTGTCTATTCTTACAAAAACTTTTGATTGTCGTCGCTGCTTACTATGCATCTGTACTACCTGTGCTGTAGCAATGCCTGTGTCACTCTGACAGACTCCGTGCCGCTGAAGGTGAGATGGAGCACGTGGGAATGAATTAGGCAGAAGGAAAGCTAGATCGCCTTGCCAGGTGAAGCTGATCCACGTCTTAAACCCACAGGCTGTTCAAGCGTTTCGTCGCAAGGTCGTATAGCAGCTAGCTCGACATGAACTGGTCCAAGTCTCGCAAGAGCCAGCAGAGTGGCGATCACGGTGAATCCGACAAATCGAAGCAATTGCGACCTCGCGTCAGCACATTGCTGTCTCGTATAAGGCCTTCGAGAGATTCGTCGACTTTAGAGGTGCAGCTGCGAGAGATCAGGCGCCTCCCAAAGACGCAGAAGTACCTGAGGCGCACTCCAAAGTCCAAGGAGAAAAGCAGACACGCAGAGATCTGTGGTAGGCTGCTTTCGAGCAGCTGGACAGCAGTAAGAGAAAGACACTCGAAGATTCATCCACTTCAGTTGGGCAAAGCGGTACAAGCGTATCTGTGGTCGAGCATATTATACAGCAAACTGAGAAGGTCTACGAAGACTACAAGAAGAAGGGTTTGCGGATTCAAAGGGGCAAAGGCAAGGACGAGATCAACATCCGTGAGGAAGCTAAAAAGATCTTGAGTGCTACCCTTGATGTAAAATCACTTATTGACTCTGCGGTACGATCTGACCCGACCGGCCATGCTTCGACTGCCTGGACGATCGTCTCTTTCGGCCTCCAGTTAGTGCAGAACGACCAAGACAGGCTGGACATGCTGTTTAAGTCTTCCGCATTCCTCGCAAACCTCCTGGCTCGATATGCAAACATTGAAGCACATTATCTGGATCAGGATATCAAAAACGTCGATAGACTTGAAAATGCCATCATCGATGTGTATGCAGCGATTTTGGAGTACGTAGGAGAGGTTCGAAGTACTAGGGAGCAGAACGCCATCAAACGTAGTATAGTGGCCTTTCAGGCGCTTGCCGGGCAGCCCTTACAAGCATTGCAAGAGGCAGTGCTTGCAAAAGATAAGGATGTCGAATCCTGGCGAAGCCTTGTGGGCCATGAATATAGACGGAAAGAGTTTGAGGAAAGCAGTAACAAGGCAGATATCATGTTGGATGAAATTGACCGCATAGCTGCTGATGTGTTGATCATAAAGAAAGCTATACTGACCCAGGAGGAAGAACGTCTGCTGCAGTGGATTTCGTCTATCAAGGTATCAGACTCCTACAATAGATATTTGGAACTACGGGAGGTGGGAACAGGGAAATGGCTTCTTAAATCTGCAGAATATAACGACTGGCGAGAAAACGCTCAGACATTCTTGTGGCTATATGGGACCAGTAAGTTGTGCTCTTACAATCGACGGCAGCCTCCCTGACTACTGCAGCTGGGTGTGGAAAGACGATCTTATGGTAAGTCCTGTCTTGGCTTATGTTATAAGTGCCGCTTTCTTTACCCAAGAGGCTCTGCCAGAATTAATTCCGAAGCACAGATGCCGGAAGTGCAGAACATCGGGTTGCAGAGCCTTTGTGCCCTCCACGTCGTTTTCAGCTCGTTTACATGGCTTTGTCAGAGCTGACGTCGGAATTGTAGCACAAACATCATTAAAGACCTGACGGACTTTTGCTCCCACTCCGGAGATGTACTCGCTTATTGGTATTTCGAGTTCGATGACCCTAATAAGCAGGTGGTCGATCACTTACTACGTTCGCTGATTAGGCAGCTTGCTGGTGCTGCCAATGAATTTCCTCGCGTGATATTCGATCTGGACAGGGAATTTAAGGCTCTTGGTAGAGAACCAGGAACACGTAGACTCCTCTCAACTCTAGATTCGATTATAAAGTCCATCGACCGGGATGTTTTTGTTGTTATCGATGCTTTGGACGAGTGCCCGGAGAAGGCAGACCATGCAAAGAGACAAAATTTACTGAATCAGATAAATGAGCTTCTTTCAGTGAAAAATGAAAATCTTCACTTGCTCACAACGAGTCGGAAAGAGGTAGACATCCAAGAAAGCCTGCAGGCCGTAGCTGCAGCCACGCTGGACATTCAAACCGCATTCCGAGGCGATATCGAATTGTTCGTCAAGAATCGTCTTCAAGAAGAACGATGCTTGGCCAGGTGGAGCACCAAGATAAAAGCGGAGGTAGAGTCTGAATTACTACGAGTTGGCGAGCCGTAAGTTCGCAACCTTTCGTATCCGAGTCCGAGACGGCAACGCTTTAGTAATGAGTCTTGGATTTTCGGGCAGTCATATGTATCTTTCTTTCGCCTTCTAAGCATTGGCAGCCCATGAAGTTGTGAGACTGCTTTGAGAAAGCCTCGAGAGCACTCGGCACACAAGGCGCCCTACAAGGCGGCTTAGCGTTGTTATAAGGAAGCCCATAGGCTCCTCGAATGAACCAGACTCTCATATTCAGATATAACGTTACACAGTGGAAATCTTTCGATACGCTTTCTGGTCCATGTTCTCGATGCTGACCTTCTTGACAGAAGGTTCCGATGGGCTGCTTTGCAACTCGAAGAATTACAGAAATGCAGCGACGAAGCAGAGATACGTGAAACTCTGCGGAATATACCGCAAACGTTGGAGCAAACCTACGAGCGAACTCTGACTCGGCTGCCAAAGAAGAACCAGGCACGGGTACGTACCATACTCTTGTGGCTTATCTACTCCGTTCGGCCTCTTTCACTACAGGAAGTCGCAGCAGTCGCCGGTCTCACTTTTCCAGAGGATGTCTTGCGCATCTGCACAAGTAGTCTGGTCAGTAGTTCAACAGGATACATACAATTAGCTCGGTTCCACTCAAGAAGATGCGAGATCGTGCGACTTGCCCATTTCTCTGTTCAAGAATACTTATGTTCTGGAAAGACAAGGAACATTGATGCAAAGCCCTCTTTCTATCTGCCTGCCACACTTGGCCATTTCGAAATCGGCATGCAATGCGTGAAAGAATTGTTCAGGCTCGATGAACCACTTCAGTATTGTTCGTCAACTCTAGAGTCGGATGATGAGCCAGATTCCGAGCCAGATGACGAATCAGATGCTG
>JAABUZ0100001654.1_pt1 | contig 41031 bp, 35 predicted proteins | sample 5562091 | NCBI WGS metagenome assembly JAABUZ01 (sample SAMN12813069, study PRJNA571459) | rock metagenome | isolation source: Antarctica rocks | place: Antarctica: Victoria Land, Linnaeus Terrace sud | collected 2015-12-21
TATACTACTAAATAAATAGCCCAAATGTTGGAGTTCCCCAGCTTGATTTGAGGGTTTAATGTTTGAATGCAGGTGGGGGGTGGTTTGTTGGGGGAGCGCAGCCGAAGACTTAGCGCGGGGTACTGTACTTACGTAGTAGTTCTAGTCGCGTGCCCTCACTACCTTACCCTGAGCTCTTCTGTCTTTGCAATGGTTGGCACGAGTATCATTTTGGGATAATTATTTTCGACCGAGTGAACACATGCAGTTTCCCCAGGACATAGATCATTGAAGATGATATTGTAGTGAGGAACATATATGCAAATAGAGAAGCTCGGATTGGCTGCCATGCTATTCGAAACACTTAACTTATCTCCATCGTATCGTACATCGTCCTTATAACAAAGTGGTAACGACTGTGGCTAAGACAGGCCGAGGAGAAGGTTTTCCACCTGATTTCCTGTATATCAACCAATGCGAAGCGTTTTCTCAGAGGAAGTTACTGTTTCTCTTGTTGAAATTCTGGCGACATGCATCGATTTCTATTGCTCGATGTAACGGTGCTACGAAAGAACACATTTCCCCCAACTTTGAATACGGCATTAGAGGAAGCGATGTAGTTTGTACGACATTCTCAACCCACCGACGTCGGATTGGATCGAGGGACTGTTTTACTCTTCACTTTAATGTTTATCATTGTATAAATTTCCAGTCCCTAAAAGGCTTTGATGCGAAATGCATCATGAGGGCATAGAACTCAGGTCTTTGCGCTCGGATGGATATGCGACAAGGTGCCGATATAAAGATGGTAAAGTCTACTTCGAGGTTCAGTTGATGGCTACTTTAATTAACCATGTCTCTGTATTCTGGACTAGCTTCAATTCTCTTAAATACATCCCTTCGTTCATACTGAAGATTGACGGATTCGGTAGCAGCCAGCAGCAACAGCCTACTCCAACTAGACTGCATCACCACTAAATAGTTCACTTAAGAATCTGCTCGCTGCGTGCAACATCGAGACATTTGGTCAAGGCCCTCATCTACAAAGTTATTTCGACGCAGTGATGCTCATCCCCCAGGACTCCTACCATAACTTTCTGCTACTGCAAGGGATTTCAGCAGACGGACTGCGTGTGATTGATGTGACTCGAAAACGAAATGCTGTAGTAGACTGTGCAACGACGGCCGATCTCTTGGGATGTTCTTGAATATCTTTATGTAACAAGTAACCCGAAGTACACAGGAGGTATGTTGAGTGGTATCGGTAAGTATATTGGATGGAGGGCTGGTATATATTTCTATCATCGGACTTATTGAGAGGACTTGTTAAAATTGCTGAACTCATGGCTGTTTGACTAGAGAGATGAGGCTGGTGACCGCTACATCAGGCTCATAACCACAACCTAGACTTACTACTAAAAGTGTAATAATTGTTATTTTCAGAGCGAGTGACATAGATATACACGAGACTGAGGCGCCACCAAATGCAACGCCCCAACGCCGTGTTTTCAGGGCCTGTCCAATGAAACAGCTCCCCAACACCTGTGCTTTCTGGCCTTTCAATCGGCAGCATCCAGTTTCCCCATGATCTGTATCACTACCTGTTTCGATCTGCTTGAGCCTGTCTCCATGCAGCTTCTCCACTGAACGCTGACAAACTCAACGATGCCAAACCCCTCCAACCCCTCGTCGATAAAGCGCCTTCTTGCTGGTCGTTGACAAGCGTAGCAGCCATGTCATCGCCACGCTCTAGGTCAGGGTTGGCATCGCGGGGAATAGGAATAGCGGACGAGGGAGAGTCGTTGATGGTTTCGGCAGCTTGGATCTGAATGTCCTCCTCTTCAGTGTTGTCGTGGTAGGGAGTGTAAGAACTGGAATTTGATTCGGCGGTGGTAGATTGTGCCATGGAACGTACGACGTCGCCTTTGCAGATCGGGCATGTACGACGGCGGGTAGTGAGCCATGGTGTGCTGTTGATGGGAATTAGTCTCTACTATATTAAGCGGTTAGCGCCAATGTTCAAACTTACATGCATTCGGCGTGAAATTCGTGGCCACAAGGTAAGCTCATGACTCTGCTATGACCGTCCACGTACTCTTCAAGGCATACAACACACTCAACTTGTCGTCCGCTGTACGGCTTTCTGGACCGGTCGTTATTAGAGAGGGACGCTTTTAGAGGGCCCTTGTCCAGCGAGGGCGATAGGCCATCACCAATCCCGGATGTAGTCCGTGAACGTGGCCGTGGAAGTGGCACTGCTGGGCAAGGGCTTGCTTGCAATAGAGGTGAAGTAGGCGATGATGACTTGGGTGACGCAACTAATGATGATGAGGACGAAGTCGAAGAACAGGTCATAGTATGGTATGTTCGGACAGGTAGACGGTCGACAACGGACTTGGGGGCCCGCCATCGACGTCTGCGGATACGAGAACGCAGGAGTAACAAGGCGTACACGACGGTCAGAGTAACAAGAGGGCTTACCACCAGCACTAGCAAGGTATCAAAGAAGGGGCTTGTAGAAATATTTGTAGGTGTAAGGGTCACCCAAAGACCGTCGTGTTCCATGAGATCTCTGAGATCTTCAAGTGCCTCGTTGGTAAACAAATCCTCGACTTTATGTAGTGCGAGCTTTTTGCCCTCAGTATCATGAGGAGAATTATCACCAGGCTTATTGTGCACGTTTTTCTCTGCTCCTCCTAAAAACCATCGTCTGAACCATCTCTTAGAGGTGCTGTCCCTGCGAGCGACCTTCCGTGTTTGATCTTGCAACACCTGCGACCCATCATATCGGTGGCCTGGATTTCCGTATTCTCCACTTCCCGGGGTAATGCTGCCACCAGCAAGAGCTTTACCACCTTTCTCATGTGAGTCAGCCATCTTCTTGCCCGGTAGGCTCGATGGTCTAACCGCTGGGCTAGTCGATGTGCTCGTACTTTGTGACGTCTGTGTACCAACTAGATCAGGATCACGCCAGTCTTGCACACCAATCACAAAGTTATCACTAGAGCTTGATTGTGTCTCTATTGACTGAGGCTTCTTGCTTTTTGTGCCTTTGGAGGTTCCCTTTCCAGGTTTGATGCTAGCCTTCTGTTTCGGCGGCTCATCATCGGCCCATTTCTCTCCAAACCAAGCTATACTTCCACTACTAGGAGGCCGCCTGCTATTTTCTGGAAGACCCGAGAGGTGGGATCGACCGTTGAGAACAAATTTGGAGGCGGCGATCCCTTTTGCAGAATCAGCATCAGCTACCGGCGTAGATGTAGATGTTGTAGTTTCGGTTTCCGCGGTGAAGGTAGGCCCGTTGCTGTTCGATTTGTTCTTCCAGGATCCTTTCTTTCTCGTAGGCTTCTTTGTGATTTGCTTGAAGTTTAGACTGGACAGAAGCCCATCCACAGTAGCTGTGTCTTCGCTGGAGCCGCCTGGTGGAATGAGTGACGCGAGAAGATGCGCGGTCGTATGCGACGTAAACAGAGAAGGAATCGTGATGTTCGAGGTGTCTCCTCGGGCGTACATGGTGACTAGCGGCCCGCCTTGCGTATTATCACCCACAATGAGAGCTGTCCCTCCACGGCGTTGAACCCACTTCACTTTCTCGAGGAAACCGCAGCCACCCCTGCTCAGAAGTACAACCTTTCCAGATATCTCAGCGCTTTCCTGCAAAGATTGAATGTCGGCGTGCCCTGGTAGGTGTCCGGCCTGCGCCGGCTCGTGCTGAGCCGGCTGACCGGGCTCTGAGGGTCTGGAGACAAATGACCCAGGTAGAGGATGATGCAGGTGATCATCGGTACCATCATCTTGAGGCGGGATCGAAGCGTCCTGGGCCTCCGCTGGAAGAGTGTTCGCCCCTGGAACATCAGACCTTCTCTGTTGACCACGGCTGTCGTCAACGTCACCTTGTTGGCCATCCGCGTTGACGTCTGCTTGTTTTCGCCCAGAGTTGTCCCCACTGGTATCGCCATGGCGGCCTTTACCCCCTCCAGCCCAGCCGGGCACATCACTGCATCCAAGTTCTCCTTCTGCACCGGTTGTTGTTCCAGCTCTTCCCAGGCCATCGTCGCCAAAACCGCTCCCTACCCATAGTTGTCCGCTGAGACCGTCTGAAGGCAGCAACGAGCCAAAGTCGGCAGGTCGCGCCAGAAAGAAGGTAGAGTTATCGTCAGTAAGACTGATAATTGCTGATGACGGAAAAAGCGTAGAGGGGGTGCGGAACGAGAAGAAAGCCCATATTCCGGCTTGTTGTACAGAGGGAGAGGACTCTACCCCTACATCATGCCCATGCCGACCGTGTAGGAGAGAGAAGAAGGTTAGGAAGACGGGCAGGCCGACAAAGCACATCAACAGTATGATGAGATGTGGCGGACGCATCTTGTTGATATGTAAGCGTACCGGACGGATATGTAAAGGCGCTGGCGAGCTCTCAGCAAGCCCTGTGGTGGTTGGAGTGCAAAGTCATCGCCCACTCACTTCGTTTTGCACCGACTAAGAGAGTATGGGGAAATTGTAGGATTGTGGTTGATACTTGCTTCTTGGTGGAACTCGTTGGGCGGCGTGAGTGCGGCGATGCATTAGTACTAGCGTTGCACGCACTCTTACAGATCCCGTCATCACGCTCCCAAACGCTGGGGTATCAAATAGATTATTCCGTAATAGTGAATGATTTGAAGTATCTAGGTAATGACCTGCGACAACGCACATGCTATCATCATGGAAAGCCCTTCTCGTTTTCTCCTCCCAAGAACTAGTTGCCTGGCTGCTTGCCTGACGTGGCATGGAACGACGGAGACTTCGGACGGGGCCTGCTGGTCAACTCTCAGCTGCAAGTCGTTTCGTTGGTATTCACGATACAGCGTGGCGCCGGGCTAAACAAGGTATCCCGTTCAGCTAGGGGTACGAGTACCAGGTATTTCCATATGGGTTGATATACCTAATTCCTGTACTCCTCCCATCATCCCCTCGCATGTTATGCAGAGACGTGTAACAGACTTGTTTCACTGAGCCCCTACAAAGCAGCAATTCGATCGAAAGACTTGACTCCTGAACGTTATCACATCATCTATTTTTATGAGATCCTCTATGTACGGAGTACTGCCCCGCGCGGTTCCGGGAGTGGCTAAGCTTCTGTGCTCGTCATAGTTCACACTTTGTTTTTGCGTTTTTGCGTCTCCATTTCTTCGCCTCTTCGTCTTCTTCAATAGCTTTCTGAATATCTTCTTCTCAGGTTCCTTCTTGTCATGGATGCTAGTGCTTCTCCTTCTCGTGTCACCAGCAGTCGGGTGATTCCAGAAGCGAAAGTGGTCCGTGTTACGACGCAAAAAAAGCGAGTCCCATACCTCAACTTCTTGCCTGATGTCTTTCGCAATCACTTCATTGCCATGTGCGGCGAGTTTGTCGGAACTTTTCTATTTCTTTTCTTTGCCTTCTCTGGAACGCAGGTCGCCAATAGTCAGACCCAGGGCTCTGTGTCAACTACGATAGCACAAGGCTCGAACCCAGCCCAGTTGCTTTATATCAGTCTTTGCTTTGGATTTTCTCTTGCAGTAACTGCTTGGGTATTCTTTAGAATCTCGGGAGGCCTGTTTAATCCGGCAGTAATGTGTCCTGATCATGCTGCTTTGGCTCTCACTAAGTGCAATAGGTTACGCTAGGGATGGTCTTGACAGGATCAATGCCTCCGATCCGTGGCAGTCTTATATTCGTGTCTCAGATAATTGGTGCGATCGCATCAGCAGGCGTTGTATCGGCACTTTTCCCCGGTCAACTAAACGTGCGGACATCACTTGGAGCTGGAACTTCGATTGTCCAGGGACTCTTCATTGAGATGTTCCTTACCGCGCAGCTGGTTTTCACTATCTTCATGCTGGCTGCTGAAAAGCACAAAGCGACTTTTATCGCGCCAATCGGGATTGGATTATCTCTTTTCATAGCTGAGTTGTCTGGTAGGTCTTCCGACAGAGACGGTATCCCCGTATCTAATCGAAACAGGTGTGTACTACACAGGTGGATCACTGAACCCTGCTCGTTCATTTGCGCCAGATGTTATCAATCATTCCTTTTTCCACTACCATTGGGTAACACACGACTCTCTAGTCTTGTACCACACCATATCTCTAATGTTGAACAGATATACTGGGTCGGGCCTGCGCTTGGCTCTCTTCTCGCGTCCGGATTCTACAAATTTCTGCAAGGTATAGAGTATGAAACCGCAAATCCAGGACAAGACTTTGACGAGAACGAAACTCAACTGTTTGACCCAGAAAAGGATGTTAACCGGCCCATAGTCAATGTTGCGGCTAGTGGAGTGGTGCCAGACCCACTAGAGAGAAGCAAACCCATCAGCGGAGATACTATGACTAATCACTTGGGTCAAGTGCCCAGTCACTCTATTGAACCGTCCGCTTCGAGCTCCCACGGACAACCAACCAATGTCTCGGCCGTGAACGGTGGTAGAAGAGGTTCTTCTCTTCCTCCGGGAAGTGAGAACACGAACTACCCGGACGGAGAGCCCTCAACGATGTATAGAGATGCCCCAGACGTAGAAGCTGGAAAACACTATACTATCGGAGATCCAGTCATATTGCATAGAGGCCGCGGTGAAGTAGAATCCGAAAGGCGTGTCCCCCGCAATGCCGGCTATGCCTGAGACTACAAAGAGATTATGAGCAGGTTTGCTGTAACGCGAGAAGAGGAAGAACTCCATGTATGAATGATCTCGAGTTTATCTGTATGCGGGATTAGGTTGTGGGGGAGACGGCATGAAGTACGAAGCAATAATTCTTCCGGTTGCATAAGTTCGGGGTTTTTTGGAAATGTTGCATCTCTACGTTCAACTTGGCGCATACTTTAAATACTTCCTGGAGAAGTAAGTTTTGCTACGTTTCTTGGATCCTATGCGCTCACCATAAAAGTCTGATTGCATGTCACGTGGCATAACTTTTTTCTTCGGAGATCCTCGTTGTACTGTACTTTACACGCTCTGAGTGCGATAACTCCACGAGTCGGCTCGCGAGTGTTCGATACAGAGGGCTGTTCTGGCCTGAACACTCAATGATATACAGTTTCTTCTGGTGCCTCTTCATGTCGCCACAAGCGTGAGCAGAGCCAAACCTTGGACTACTGATTAATAGGTTGAACCCTTTGTGTACTAATGACGCACGTCGAATTACCGATATTGCGCAAGAGTAATCTCTACATAGATATAGCATTTCGAGCCTTCTCCTAAAGGACGGGATGTTCTTTGCTGTATTTGGCGTACATGAAGTCTAAGACAACACATTAATGGCCGACGCAACGAAAGAATTAGAACCTCATCAGCTCCAACCTGCAAACCACGTCGGGTCTTTGTTTATCAAATGCATAAGGTACGTTGACAGCAGCCAGATAGAGCGAACATCGACCGACAGTCTACATCCATCACAACAAACACTCACCCTACACAATACTTCGCAGCACCAGTGCAGAGTATCCCCTTTCAAACTAGAAATCGTCCCACCTGTTTCCGGTGGTCTTCCAATATGTGTCAAAATACGTTTAGCGATTCTGGCAGCGAGGAAGAGTCGAGAGGTAATCAGGTCAATCCGCAATATACTATCACTCCTGGCGGTAGTCATGAAGAAAGCGCAGCTGTGGTGATGCCAGAGTCCCACAGCCTCTCACAGAGAGTCGAAAAGCACCGCCAGCAGCTTTCAAGAATCACATTCGTGGCACCACCCTACTCCAACGAATCAGAACTTGATCCAGCCTCAAGCTCAGTCAATATTCTAGGCCCCGGTGTTCACACCATGGCGTTCCGATTTGCACCTGCTGAAAGCACAGCTACAGCCATGGCAAGAGCTTCCGATGCTTATTTGCAGAGGATCCAGGAGAACCGCTGGCGCCTTTCAAGAATGACATTCTCAGTATCATCACCCAAGTTCGACGAGTCAGAAAATGGTGCAGCCTCAGCAAGCCCAGTCAATGTTCCAGACCGCAGCCAGCGACCCCGAGCCTCACAATTTCGAGATACATGGTTCCCTTCCCCAGAACCAACTCCAGCAAGCCCAGTCAACGATCACAGCCCAGCGATCAACGCCCAGCATTCCGATTTCAAAAGCCTTTGTCGCTCTTCCCAGAGCCAGTTCGCATCCGATTCAAGCACCAAACCTTCTTCAATATTATCAATCGCATCCCCGACCACTCAAGGTATCCCCACGCGTATTACGGAGGCTTTTGGAGCTGCGTGCGTTTTCCAAATATCCATGTACCAGCAAAGAGATCACCCGGCTAACGTATGATAGCCCTTTTGCAAGTACGTGGATGATAGTGGAAATGATTTAAGGGTCTTCCCAAACCAATATATCTTTGCGTATTGTCCGGAGTGCGGGCAGCCTAGGCATTACGGGTCTGCACAACAATAGGGGGATTATGCGATTATCTGCAAGATAAATCTGCTCTAAGGATCTAGCTTAGAGGTAGACGGGGTTTACGGAGGAAGGTTGCACATCCGTGAGTTTATAAGTTTTGTAGATAACAGTCAACAGAACGATGTCTAGAAGGTCATTCTATCAACTCGTGGCGGTTTGAGAATGGACATATCAAAGATCGGTCAAGCTCTTTTGTCTTTGTGTTCGGTTCTTGTCGTTGAAATGATCGTAAATGAACTTCAATTAACGATAGACTTCTATTATTTGTTGGAATATCGTTACTACTACGATTGATTGCTATTTCACGACTTTCTGCACTCTCTGATAACAAAGATTTACCTCTTGCACACCTTTGACACTGCTACCTCACAATTAGACATAGCCGCGCGTCTATGCTGAGCCACCGCGCGTCTTCAATGAGATGTAGCTTTCTTGACAAGGTTCACAAGAGCTTTGAGTTTCCAATATAGCTCCATCGTCATGCCAGTATTCTGTTCATCTGCTAGATATCCTATTCGCACCTGTTTGTCTACTAAACTTGCTTCCTCGATCTAATAATATACAGTCGATACGTGCTACTTTGCAACATATATCTTACTTTCTAAAAATCATGTTTCTTAAGAATTTTCTGTTCTGTTATCCTACGTATTCAACAATGGTTTTCATGCTCTTATAGCCTGTATATATCTCATTACTTTATGCCACTACTGGCAGCACTTTACTACCCCATTTAACCATTAAGCTGCAGATATTCTTGCCCCTCAGCGAAACAACAACAATGTCTCCCAAAGCAGTTCTCATAATAGACATCAGCGTCGACGGTTTTGGCTCCGCCTTAGCCCTCGCCTATCAAAAGCGCGATTATACGTCTTCGTCACAGCCCGCATGCGCGAAAAAGCGGTGTATCTTGCCTCATTGCCCAACGTCGAGATCCCCGATTTAGATGTTACTTCTGCCAAGTTCATTACTGCCGCCGTGAAGCTTGTAGAGGCTAAGATGGGGAGAAAGGCCTGGAAATCTTGGATAGTAATTCTCGTGTATCCCAAAATTTAAACTACAAAAACATTTGACGCATTACAGGACCGTCTTTTTGAGGTGGCGGAGGCTTGGACGCATGGCTGCCCGGACGAAGACACATAGTGCGACTAAAAAGAAATAACCCGTAACCGTGGAGAATAACGGGAAATGGCTGCTGCAGCTCTTCTTCATAAGATTTCATCTTTTGAGGAAATAAGATCCGTCATGCTCCCCAGCCTGAGCTATGCGCTGAAGGAAAGCGAGCGCACGAACAGAGTTATCCCATCTCTTTCTCCCCTCACTCTCAATGCACTCAGCCAAAAATGCTTTCTCGCCCACCTAGCCACCGCCACAAACCCTATCGCCCGAGAAAAATCTATATTTTTACCTCTTTCAAGCGACTTCACAGATCTAGTTTGCCTGTCAGAGCATCTCATATAATAGGGCTGAAGTTCTGAACCAGAAAAATCGAAATCATAAGTCATAATAAAATTTCAATTGGAAAACCCTTCAATTAGACATAATCTACTCTCAACCATATCTTCTACATTTGCTATCCTTCAAATTAGGTTTCCTTCCAGGTATCTGTGCATGTAGGTTTGGACAAAGATATGATATCTTAAAACAGCGCATGCGAGAGGCTGAAAGAGTTGACTGAATTCATGAATCAATCATCCGCACCCCGCTAAAACGACGCTGCTAATGTTGGAGAAGTAAGATGAAGAAGGAAAGAGCGTGCATGCATGTGTTAGGAGGTTGGATTGGCGGTGACCAAGTTCGTGAGATGAAGTGGGTAAATGGGTTGGTAGACGTTGTAAGGGAGTGAGCGTGGAAAAATGGGTGATGATTGTGAGTATAGACAAGGTAGGTAAAGCTCGGGAGGGTTCTGGAGTATACAAGGAGTTATGAACTGTTGAATACCAAATATCAAGTCTCAAATCGCAGGCATAGCAGGCATTACTGGCAGGCGCACAAATCCCCCCAAATCGCAAACCACACACACCCTCCCTTCTTCGCTCCCAACTCCTTCCCTCTCCATCCCCTCCCGCCTCCCCTCCCTCCCTTTATCCCCATAAGCACACTAACTACACTTCAAACAATTCCCATGCCCACACCCACATGAGAGCCCGCTCCAGATGTCGGTTCCGCATTGGCAGCAGGTCCAGAGGGGCGTCATGCCGTGGAAGCCGGTGGTTTGGGTGTGGGGTCGGGTGGTGGCGGTGGAGGGGGTTTTGGTTGAGGGTGGGGAGGAGATCTCTTTGGTGGGTTGGGGGGTTGGTGGGGACATTATTTTGTTGTGGTCGGTGATTAGTTGGGTTTGATGGTAGTGGTTGAATGGTGTGCTTGTTTTGGGGATCGGCGTTGTTGGTTGTTTGGTTGTTTGGTTGTCTGATTTTTCTGATTGGTAGTGTTTGCTATTCGGTACTTCTTTAGACTCGGAGATGTATCTTGCAGGAGAAAAAGAAGGACTTGAAGAGACGCTCGTGCGGTATATATACCCCCCCTTTGCACAGTTAATCCATAAACCATGACTCGCCAGTGACTCCCAAGATCATTCCATGCTCAAGATTTTGACGTTAGGGGAGATTTGACTGGTATCGCTATACCTTTTGGAGGTGGAAATGGGAATATCTGCTGACGTGGTAGCGGTTTTGGTGCTTTCGATAGGGGCTGAGTAAGTGTGGGAAAGATTCACGAAAGGATATGAGTGGATGGTTGAGAATGTGAGTCTTGCGGCCTTTCACCCTTCCCGTATTCTAGCAAAGCAATGAAGAGAAGGAGTGGGGACAGTCTGTCACGTTCTTCGTTGATTGAACGAACAATGTTAGGTAAGAGGTAAAGTTCGAAGACCGCGAGAACTTAGACCTGTGCTGGCACAACTTTTCTGCTGGTCGAATATGTCTAGAGTTGATTGCACGTTTTGCAATCCCAGACGTATCTCTCCAAGAACAGGCCTTATAGCTAATGCTCTTATGCTGCGGTTTAACAAGTGGCAAGTGCAATGCAAAGCAACATCGCAACAAAGCAAGATCGGTAATGGAAATGTCGGACGAAAGCCAAGAAAGTTCGTGGCTCAAGGAGACGAGCCTGCCGGAAATACATATTTGATGCCAGTTTGGTATTTGGGATTTTGTACAAATGATCTGCCGTCGTAGCCAGAGCTAGCTGGCGCTGAAGGGCTCGGTGAAACGAGGCGGATACTTTTGTAGGTCTCTGAATAGCAAAGCTTGAGGGTGAGGCTCAACTCAATGGAAACGAGCTATGTTTATCGAGAGACTGAATGATTTGTCCACTCTCGCTGTTCGCGTACCCTTGACTTTAAAGCGCCTTTCTTCCAAAAGGCCTACTTCAAATACCAACAATGACTAGAAAAGCTGGTAGGAGCCACGCCCAAACATTATTTGAAACGCGCCGTGTATGACGTTTACAGGGAAGCGGATAATGGATGTAGTACCGTATGAAAGTATAGAGCCCGGGTTTTCAGTATTCGAATGGAACAAGTACGACCAGAGGATCTCTTGACCGGCTAGGGTAGGCCGCGCCTGCATTGACCTATAGTCCTATGAGCTTGAGTAGCGGTCGCAGGCAGCGTCGGTTTCACTGCTCCCTAAATGTTGGCTACGGATAGTATCAAGTGAGAGCATCCATCCCGTTCTATCGAGTAGCCTTCAACCCCCTTTGGAGCATCCTGGAACCCAGTCTCGCTAGAGCCCGGTGGACAATTGCCTCCATCATAACTCATATTCCGGTATTTCGCTTTTGCTTTCCCAACGTTATAGTCTAGCTTACCCTCTGAAATATTCCACAAACTGCCGCACAAAAGCTCTGTGGGCAGGCTTATGTTCCCTGACTACGTGGAACAGAGGGGGGAAATCTACCAAGTCTATCGCAGATGCCGCGACCACCATGTCTTCTTCATCCTGGGATATTCGTCTTTCCCATACGAGTTCCACCGTGTGTGGCCATAGCTTCAGGTTTTTTCCAAGTCGAGCTTTCCAGTACGGTTTTTGGATACCGTCGATTCGATCGTCTAGCTTGAAACTGACCTTTCAGGGCTTGTTGGAAATACCCTGCAAAAGGACATAGTTGACACGCAGTGACATGAACCATGGAGTAGGAAACACCAGATTCTGAATGGTCGACGTACTGTACAAGGATGAGTTATGTAGAACGTCATATTGCTTCAACGACTTAGTAGGATTTGTTAGTTCTTGGTCAGAGTAGTATAATTGGATATCGGGAGCTTTAATACTATAACACAAGAGCTTTTTAACAGCTTCGACACTATCTTCTAGCTCAACCTGAAGAACTGTTATGATAAACTTATTGAGATCTTTGATGAGGATTTCCTGGCATCTTGTCGGCCCTAAAGCCAAGTCATCGTTGCCTACTTGTGTGCGTTGCTGCAGTGTGGTAATCCGAAGTCAAGGCGCCGTTCAAGGCTTGGTAAAAATTGACTTGCATACTTAGATTAGCCTCTACCATAATATCAGAGACAATGGATGCGGCGCTGTCGAGATAATGCCGAAGTACATAATTGTAATCCAGGCTGACCTTAGCTCTGTCTGTCTCTGCTATTGGTATTTGCGTAGTCTTGACGTCCTCGATCTGCCGCAAGATGGCTGGCGGGTTCTCTTGTAGCTCTTGGATATGAGCAGAAACATTTTACCGCACCTTTTGAAGCTGCAGCATTTGCAACTCACAGATTGTGTCTTTAGGAATGTAAGCCAAGTCATAGTTGAATTTCCTCCTAAGAGCCAAGTACTGACATTTGGAGTGCGCAAAAGCTACTTTCCCTTTGTGATCATTGACGACAGCATCTTTGTCCTATGGTAATTTCTTCCGTTATTTTTTTAGTAGTGTTTACTGGGCTAGGTTTGGCGCCTTCTGTATCGGGTAAGGCATCTACTCTCAGCCTATTGCTGCTTTTTTCAGGGCATAAATCGCTCTCCCTTCGCCTTCTCTTCTTCCTTCCTTCACATTTCCCTGTTGCGGTTCTATTTCGGTCCTGTGACCAAATCGCTTGGACCTCTCCCCCATCGGCAGCCGATCCAGTCGATACGGATGAGGGATCTCTTGCAGCCACTTCATCATTGTGTCTCCTACAGGGTGAGTAATTCTTCCGACTGCGCCGCCATGCGTCGGCTGGCGAGCTGCAGCTGGAGAGCCGATCTTTCTTCACATGACCTACCTTGAAGGGTCTTCTATACAAAGTTTCTTCGTATACATACCTCGAACTGGTTTTCCAACTGGTGGCCGTCGTTCAAAGAGTCCCACTCCTTCTGAATAGCTTTCTCTATCTGCTTTCTCGTCAAAAACGAACTGAACCTGATATGAGCTTCGAAGATTCCGTTCTAGTCGAACAACACGGATTCATCTTTCCGAATGCTAATGGTGCCAAGAAGAGCTTTCAAAGCTTCACCTTTGAGAATATCAGTAGTAACATCGACGTCATCGACACTGGCAGATAATCTCTTTGACTTCTGATTTGATGTCTCACAGACAACAGTAAACACTTCTGATACGAGTGAATCTATTGCCACGGCCAGAATCACCTTCAGAAAGCGCACTTCTGTGAAGGCTCTCCGTCATTTTGGTCATATGACTCTTCGTCATATAGTCAAAGTCACCGATTTGCCTTTAACCACAGTGATCAACATAGTCAACGAATCAGAGACTTTCCGTCGAGAACGTGATCGTCCTCGACTTATCGATACACCACTGAGCGAAGGCAAGCCGGTTTCTCATGTCATTCTTCGTCAGAAAGAGCTTAGCTATAGCTAAATGATGATGATATTCATGCTCATTTAGTGATCGATGAATAGTATCTTCAGTCATACTCAGGCCTAAATGTTGACTCACCTTCAAGTAGATCATCTGACGTTTCTCGACGCTGATGATAACGCAGTCAATTATTCGCATTCTGATTGATGTATTGATAAGTTGAGAATGATCACGTTCTCGACGAGAAGTCTCTGATTCGTTGGCTATGTTGATCACTGTGGTTAAAGGCAAATCGGTGACTTTGGCTATATGACGAAGAGTCATATGACCAAAATGACGAAGAGCCTTCACAGAAATGCGCTTTCTGAAGGTGATTCTGACCGTGGCAATAGTTTCATCCGTATCAGTAGTGTTTATTGTAGTCTGTGAGACGTCAAATCAGAAGTCAAAGAGATTATCTGTGTCGATGACGTCGATGTTACTGATATACTCAAAGATGAAGCTTTGAAAGCTCTTCTTCGCACCATTAGCATTCGAAAAGATGAATTCGTGTTGTTCGACTAGAACGGAATCTTCGAAGCTCATATCAGGTTCGTTTTTGACGAGGAAGTCAATTGGTTGAGGTAAATTCACGTAGATAGAGATTTGAACGAAGCTTCGATAACGTGTAGGACTGCCGGAAGTTTGATAGCTAACATCAGAAGAAGGATCAAAGGCCACGATAGAGGGAGTATTAGAGCTAGACATGATGTAGTCGTAGATGTAGCTGTAGATGTAGCTGTAGATGTAGTCAATGATGAAAGTCTGAAGAACACGAACCAGGAATTGCTCGAGACAAATGTCGATTTTATACCCAAATTGACCTGTTTGTTTACTCAATTCCCTGCTCACCTTTCTGAAGCTATTCAACATCAACAGAGCCACAAAACCTCAAAGCCCATAGCAACAGCGAGCTTGTTGAACAATTCCCGTGTCAAGATGATCATTTCAGGCCGAATTGCAGGCCGAGAGCTTCTTCAATCTCCACCGTTGAGCGCAGCGTTGGAGACGTGTCTATGTACAGTACTGTAGAGGTCGCCGACGAGGTAAGAAGTAGGATTTGGTGGAGAGTAGCGATGTTGATGGAGAAAAGAAGGTGATTTGAGAGGTGATTTGGTAGATTCAGGCCTTTCAGCTAATCTGCACCAAACGTTGGTGGCGGCCTTATGATTGGTGGAAATTGGTAGTGGGGAATGTTCGACCCCGCAGTGCAAACACTCTGTACTCTAGAAAGTATGAGGCGGTTCCAACTACTGTACCGTATTCTCAACAATTTCCAACAAAAAATGACTGTGGCAACTATAGTTCTGGAATATTGACTGTCCGGAGGCAGGCCGTAATCTTTTATACTACCTCGTGCAGTAGAATGGGGTTACAGTTGGTGGGGGGTTGGAAAAGTTGAGCCAGGGCCGGAACTTTTTTTTTTTGATTTCGGCCCCGACTCAACTTTCTGCATATGCTAACCATGAGTTCAAAATTATTCCAACCCCGGCTCAGCTTTCTGCATATGCTAATCATGAGCTCAAGAAACAGCAAGAGCGAAGTATTGAAGCCGTGCATATGCATAGCTTGAGCGAAACATCGAGAAAACAGCACAATCACAGATCATGCATATATCACGAATCGACTTTGCAGCAAGACGAGCGAAGATTCTTCTACATATGCTTAGCATATGCACAAAACATGTGAATCATGAACTCAACTTGTGACATGCTCATTCACAAGCTATCGCTCATGTTATCTTCGTCAGATCTGCTCGTGATTTGCATTGCATGAAACTTGAGCGAGCTGAGTTTCTTTTTAGTATATGTACGGCATATGCGAACTGCAACTCTCACTGTCTCACAATTAAATCATTTAGTCAATCTGTTATTTCATTCGCTTGATTTTCAGCGTTGATGCTTTCATTGTTCATCGATGATTCTTTATGCTCAGTTGATGCTGCGCATATGCTCAGTCGAGATCTTAGATATGAATTATTTTGTGATCTTGCTTGATGATCTTGACATATGCTTCGCATCGGCTTCGAAGCTTTTCCAACCCGACGTCAGGTCTTGGATGTGCGAGGCATATGCCAATTTTAAAGTCCAACCCGACGCCAAGAATTTTTTCCGACCCCGGCTCAACTTTTTCAACCCCCCGGCCAGCTGTAACCCGCAGTAGAATGTTGCACTTGGAATACCGAGAAAGCTTAGTAAGCTTCTTTAGTATCTCACCTGGGGTTCACTCTCTAGCGCAACCTGTCAGCACCGCAACGTCCTGCTTGGCTTACTGATCAGTCGAGGCTCCTTCCGTGGGCATCGGATTGATCACGAGAACAATGTACCGTATAAGGTATTCTAAGATATTGGTAGGTGACAAACGATAAAAACCTACTCTGACGATCTTCATGAATAGCCTCCACGCCGACGACGAACTAGCATGCAACCATATACGTTATTTGGGTATGTGCAATCCAAAAGCCTTGGATTGAGATCGATTGATTACTGCTGCCACTATTTGCCGCCATGCCGCGCAGTGGGAGATGCGATGCATGTAAAATAAGGAAAATCAAGGTAAGTACACCATCGAATAGGATCTTGTTAGTGTCTTACTGGGTCATGATGGTTGATGGCCCGGCCTAAGATCTTCTGTCACTAATGACTTTGGTGTGGGAAAAATAGTGTGATGAAGGTGTTCCGCAGTGCCAAAGGTGCATCAACTCTGGCAAAACCTGCCCTGGATACCGAAGCGAGACGGAGTTTGCATTTCGCGATATGACTTGCCTTGCCGAGAAGAAGGTTGAGTCTCGTGTCCGCAATAGTTTCAGAGCGCGAGATATGGCGGAACAAGGCGTACCAAGGCCTTTTGCAGTGACGGATTGGCGAGAAAACGCCGTCACCCGCTTCTTCACCGATTATGTCCTGGATTCAGATGCTGTATCGAATACGACGATAGTATTACCAGGACTTTATGGCAGTTCAGATGCAAGCGCCTGTCTCAAAGATGCTCTCTATGCTGCAGCGTTCGGGAACGAGGCAAATCAGCTCGGTCTGAAATGGATGGCCATTGAAGCTAAGGCAGCATATGGCCGTGCACTAGCGTCTCTTTCGAGGGTATTGCAGGACCCTGTAGAAGCTTTGAAAGATACTACACTGGCTACACCCTTTGTGATAGGCTTATACGAAGTAAGATCAATCCCGGGTTTGCCCTACATCAGATTTGGAAAAAGGGAGGCTGATTGTCCCGGGACAGGTTATCAGTGGCTACCTGCCGACCGGTACTCTGATGGATCATCATCACCACCGTGGTCGAATGTCATTGCTTCGCCTTCGTGGCAGCCATCAATTCAACTCTCCGATAGGCCGATGCCTTTTCGGTGTCCTGCATGAACAAGCTGTGAGCCACTAAAAGATTCATATCTGCCTCAAAATCTCACGTTACTCACAGGACCACACAGATCATTAAGTGCTTGACCAGGCACGAGAAGCCCCTGGAAGAAGCAGGCGCCTGGATTCAGGTTTTCGGAACCAAAGGGCCTCCCCAGAAAATAGCAGAACTCAGCATCCATACTGCTCAAATATGCGCTGAAGCCCAACTCCTTTTTGATAGCAGCGAACACAGCAAGGAATGGAAACATGACCTCCTCGAAATCATCAAAGACGCCACTGCCATTGATCTCCTGTACCAGAGTTGGATTGACAAGTACTCCCGCTCTGAAATCTGGCGCTATCAGACCGTCTATCTGTCCCCCGATGAGGCTCTTCCCGCCGATGGGATGGTGCAGGTGCATCACGACTTCTATACCGCATACATCTGGACCTCATGCCGCAGCCAGCGTGCCCATTTGCACGAAGTCTCCTTGCACTGTCTTGCTCTCCTTGGCTGTCATTCAGAGGCCACAGATCTATCCTCGAAGCTCAAAAGCCTAGACTTAGCCGAGAACCTACTCACGCGCTTCAGATGCATCATTGAAGACATGGTCTCGGATATCTGCGCCGCTGTGCCTTTCATATTGGGAGATATCGACCTGGCGGGGAAATTGGCACCGGGAAGGAAGAGAATGCCGCTTGCGGGGTATATGCTTCTCTGGCCTTTGCATGTGGCGAGGGCAAGTATGAATAAGGGTAGTGAGCAGGAAATCTGGATAAGGAGGAGGTTTGAATTTATAGACAGCAAGATGGAAATCAGGTTCGGTCGACTTATGGCAAACAAGGTCAAGAAGGAACCTTGGAACTTGAGTTGATGAGGTCAAAAGATGTGCCTGATTCAAGTTCGATGTTTCGATGTTCGGATATTCAGTTCCAGGACTCAACAACAGCACAAATCTTCGCTAGACGTGGTTTGTAGGACCACATTTATTGAGAAGTGGGTTACCTGGACAGCGTATCATGGGGGACGTCGGCAACAGAGTTTTCATCAATAGCATGAGTGGCACATACATGATTCTTCACTCACTTGTTCGCGGAATATAACACCTCACATGGTGTAATTTCAACATTCAGCGAGAAGGCTTTGACGGAGTCAAAACATCGCATTGCACGTATAACCCGGGGGGAAGAAAAGAAAGCAAAAAAACACAAAGCGTGGAAAAAGATAGTCCCAACCATGGCTCTAATGTAGGTGATCTATTTGAAAAACAAAGCAGAGACCGCGACGTTCGCCATCTAGCAGCATGCCCCAATGATCAATTGTGTGTTGCACAATTGATGCCCGCAGGACCTGGCTCCAATGCTATCCTCGGGTCGGTATAGTTGTACTCGGGAGACTCGTTTTCCGTGATAGCCTGGGACACCAACGCCGAGTCTAACCATGCGCGTACCTGTACGATGACACTTTCGGTGTTCCAACGGGTGACCCAAGAGAACGTGTTATCGTAGTTGAGCCCTGTTATACAAGGAAGTTAGGCTGCTATACTTTCTTTGATGCAAAAATCCCTCTCCAGGGGTTCATGAAGGAAAGAGGTAGGCAGATTAAGGAGGAATATGGGGGAGGAACTTCTTACCATTCTTACAAACACCTGTTGCGTGCAACTCTTGTGCACTCCATTCCTCGTCTCCGCCACCAACGACGTGAACAAGTTCCAGCGAGGACGTGCCGGCGATCAAGGTGTTTGCCAGGCGCTCTATGGCATTTGTGAGAAAGATGGTTCGGTTGTGATACTCGCCGGCGAGAGGGTGGGTGCCCATAAGCGTCCAGTGGACATTAGGCGCTACCTGAGCGAAGAAAGCTGGGAAGTTGTCTTCGCGGAGGTAGTTGAAGACTTGTGCGATTTGGCATTTGTTTGGATATTTGGTGGTGGCTTCGCTCTGATTTGCAGAGCAGTAATGTGCTGGCGCTGAGATGGTAAGGCCCGGCGCAACTGCGGCAGCGACCAAAAGAATCGTAAGGGAAGAATGCATTATGGATGTTGGTCAATGGAAGAATGGTGATAGATGCCGGTGTTTTCGAGACGGAAGTTGCTCCTATTATCCGTTCATATACTTGTGTTCAATTATATGGAAACGACTTCAGCATGCGCTGGCATGACAAAACTATGGGAATCGCAAGGCTTTTTATACTATAGTATACGGCTGATCCAGCTCCTCTATACAGCACTCGGTGAGGCGGATTTCTTTGAGCCATATCGGGAAATATTGTGCGTTGGAAAGTCATCTTAGAAGTGACGTCCTCTTGAGCCTTGATGCCGCTTGACAACCACAGCCGCGGGCATTTATGGCTGACGGAATAGAAAGGGTCCCGATTTGGCGGTATGACTATATTATCATCGTTGGTTTCAGAGCTCCCAGAATTGAGATGACGATGATGACGGCTCGAGGACGGTCACCAGAAACTGGGTGCGTTACCACCCTAAACTATTTCGGGCAACTTTCTGCGCTGCTGGTACTAAATTACAAAAATAACACGGGCTGATAATTGATATCAGTCGCATCGCAACAGAGAGCAGAGATATATCTTCATAAAGCGGTGAAGCCGAAATGTTTTTTTCCAGTCGGCGGATAAGATGCTCGTAGTCACCGATTCGTGAAACTGCAGGGGTTGGTTGACTATGCTAACTATATGGAAACGTATTTGTGCCGGAAAAAGTACTCTTTACGGTTTTCATTTTGGCACCATACCTATCGACAGGTCTAGTGGTAAAGTAGAGATTCGTACCCAGAGCGAGTCCGTATAAAGAGATCCATCAGCGCACGATGGTAGCGGTCATAATCCGAGATATTGTTCTTTTATTCCTCTCTCCGTCTAGAGATAACGTAGCTCCAGAGCGTCATCATCGTCCTAACTCTAGGTAAGCCATCTTCGAAAACATTCTTTCCGACCAGCATCTGACTGCTTTTTCCAGCCAAGTCACCGTACTACATAAAACCTACCTAATTTCCTTCATCGAAGAATTTTATCTTGAAGCGAGTCTTGCTGCCGTAGCAAGAAACTATGCCCGAACCAGGGAAATACGTCTTGGCTAAGCCAGTGGGTGAGGTAAGCAAAAGCACCACCGCGACTTAATATTCACGTCGAGTCGGTGGAAACAGCTAATGGTATCTCCAGGTCGAGACTGGCCGCCTGGGTAGAGTTGTCTTCTGTACGGACTTCCCCACGTACCTCACTGACCAACCCTGCAGATCAGCAGCACCGCATATGGCTTATCCAGCATCATGGCCTCTACAGCGCTCCCTTATCCAAGTCTTCCAACCAACGCGTCGTCGACATCGGCTGTGGCACCGGCATCTGGGCCATCGCTTTCGCAACAGAGCATCCGGACTCCCGTGTCCTCGGTCTCGATATCACCCTCCCACAGCCAAAGTCTGTACCCCCAAACTGCAGCTTCGCGGTCGCAGACGCCGAGGGCGACTGGTCGTTTGCCACGGAGCCGTTCGACCTGATCTATGGCCGCATGCTCATCAATAGCATCCGCAACTGGCCACGATACATGAAGTGTTGCTTGCAGCATCTGAAGCCTGGTGGGTGGTTGGAATTGAGTGACGTTGCCCATCGATTCTTTGCCGAGGATGGGTGTGGCGAGGCGGATTCGCCCATGCTCAGGTGGTGGCGTGTCGTGTTTCAGGAGAGCTCGATGAGCAACGGCATCGATATCGATGGCACATACAAGCATGCACAGCAGATGCGTGACGCGGGATTCGCTGATGTTCGAGAAAGGGTGTTCAAGTGGCCGGTGGGCAGTGCAAGGGCGAGCACTCAGGAGGAGAAGGCAATCGGGGACCTGCTGTATCAGAACTTGCTGGTGCTGATTGGAGGCGTCACCAGGACAGCTGTTCAGCATGGTGATCTACGTGGAATGACTGCCCAACAGGCGCAGGCCCTAGCGGATGAGGCGAAGCGTGATGTCGTGGAGAATGCTGATAGGCATGGTTACTATATGCATTTCGCTACGCATGTAGGGCAGGCGCCTCGCTAACATGGGTGACTGCTTGGGCTCTGTGATCGGTTATCTTGTTTAGAAAAAAATACAATGCTTATGGATGTTGATGGTCATTTGGAGGGTAGGCCGTTGCCCGTGGGCCTAATAGCACCTACACACGCTCCGCCACTGAAATGGCATCCCTCATGTCATCCTCGGCCGACGAGTTTCTTCTCAGTCCCAGTGTTCACACCTCCCTCTCATATTCCTGCTGCACAGAGAGGTCTTTCCGCACCATGGTCCCATACCCCAGGAAAGAGGTTTCACGACTCACGGTGCGATGCCCTTCAGCGCTAGCGTGGTACGAGCCGCACATGTCATGAAGCGGGAATGATCGATGGTTGTCAGGGCCAGAAATCTTGCCTTTAGTGTTGCCACTGTTGGTTTTTGCTTTGTGGGAAAGATGCGCAGCGAGCGGCTAGCAGACCGGAATGCTGCAAAGCTTTAGCGCTAATAGATTGCATTCGAGCTGCACGGTCTGCCATCATTTCGCATTGCCATTCATCGACGACAACCTTCACCTGCGTGAGGTGTGGAGAGTGAAAATAGACGGAGAGGGAAGGGAAAGGGAAAGGGAAAGGGAAAGGGAAAGGGAAAGGGAAAGGGAAAGGGAAAGGGAAAGGGAAAGGGAAAGGGAAAGGGAAAGGGAAAAGATGCTCTGCCTCCCTTTCGCATTTCCTCCCTCTTCGTCTCTACCAACCCGCTTTCGTTCTTTTCGCTTGTGTCCTCAAGGGCTACCCTGCGCTTGTCTCATATACAGGCAAAACTCAAAGTCATCTGCTATGGCCCATCGCAATGCTCTTTCACATGCTCCAAGGGCAGAAAATCAAAAGCAGAATGTCACTGCGAGATTACTACAACAAAATACATGAAGAGGTGAACAAAAAGCCATCGCTCGACAGGTCTCTACGCAGATACGACCCAACCTACACATTGATCGGATCGAGGATTTATGGAGATAGAGTGTGCCGCACAACCTGCAGTCACCGCGTCGTGGCACTTGCTGACGCTGACGCTTGTCTAGGTACCGCAAGGTGGTCGAGATTGATCCGTTATACACGCTCAGGAAGACGACGCAAGAGTCGCGTCAAGAAACCTCTTCCACTGGATATGTAACAATTTCTCAGTCCGGAAAGTCAGTTCGGTATCGACCTACTGGCACCAACTCAGTCAGCTGTATATCAAATGAAATGGTCGACGAAATCAACCCTTTGATTCTGAAAGACACGTTGGACGTAAGTGGGCAAGTCGTTGATACCCTGAAAGTACGACGGTCCATTATGAGCAGATCGGAGGGATGTGTAGTTTCTAGCTGTTCACAAGTAGGTTGTTTGGTGATGTCTGCACTAGATAACCCGCTTGCGCGAGTTAGTAATTTCCGTGAAGTTATTGTACCCCCTCGGACGCATTCGTATGTTCGATTTTTTCTCCTTTCCACTTCTTGACGACTTTGTCCCTAAACCTCAACTGTATGACTTTCCTCTTTCGGCTCATATCGTTCCTGTTTGACCCTCTGTGCAGTATTCAATGCCGTAAAATTATTTACTAACCAGAATTTATCAATGAATGTCCAGGCCTTCTTTCCCATGGATCAATAAGTGTTTACCATTATCAGCTATCTTATGATGCCGAACCTGCGTATATAAAAGAGATAGAAAGCTTGGCAAAATGACAACATGAAGGGCCTCGGTCATCTTAGCCGTTTATAACCAGACTAGTCTACCATTCGACGTCTCGACGTCGCGATTGAATAATTCCCAAGTCTTTTGACTATCAGATAACTTAGCGGCCGAAGAATTTGAGCGATTGACATCTTGACAACCTTGGGTTCCATTCAGCATTAATTGGTTTCTAATTCAGTGACCACGAGGAAGGCTTGCAACAAAAAACGATCCCTTATGGAATTAGTCAAGTGGTTGATTGAGATTCCACTGGCTGCGAACAGGATATCGGCCGAATCCATCAGGGAGAGCTTTAAGGAAGGATCAGAGACGTAAGGACCACAGACCTTGGCCAGGATAGGACGGATGTTGCGCACCAGAGAGCGGACATTGACTCATTGTAGATCAAACATCTGGTACTTAAGCCTGTTTGCTTTCTGGACACGAAAGGCTTCGCCGTCCATCATGCCATGGACGTAGCACTCGCCAATGAATTCGTAGTGGACGTTTGTTGGAGTGCCGTCCTCAGATCTCTTGATATCCGGGTCACATTGGCAATCAACTTGATTACAGGTGCACCCCAGCCCTTTCTTCGCAGGACGGCCATCGATAAATTTACGCAGGAGGACTGGAACACTACAGCCGAATAGAATGCAGACAAGGTCCCGTTTCTTGCATTTCGAAGGTGCCAGACCAAGAGTACATATTTGTTGGTCAGTTCCAGATGAACACGGTGGTCCACACAATGATACAAGCCTCCGCTCCCATACCATACATTGAACTCGCTCAAGGAAGTCTACAGTGGGTGAAGGACAGTTGCTAGTCAGCACCTCTCCGGTATTCAAAGCCCCTCCGGTAGGCCTTCGATTGAAAGCATCCTTGCAGGCTCTTATCCAATGGGAAGGAGGCTTTTGCCCATGGGCATCTCGGTTTCCAACAAGTGTCCGCCAGAAATACTCGCGCGGATATGAATTTGTGTCCTCCCACCCACCAGCGCCCAGCCATTTAGCGGGAATTATACCGGCGGTGGCAGGCGTATACTTTGCGCCGATTTTGTCGAAAGCGAAGCCGTTGACACGGAGAATTCGGTTGGAATCGCTACTTTTTCGAGGTATTGGTAACACCTTGGTGTTGGGGGCAGCGTTGTAGTGTCCACGATCCCATCCTGGACTTCGGACAAGAGGGTCAGCGTTTACACGGCGATAGGTCTTGTTAGTGCTCAGGCCGAAAGCTTTGCCGGACAGGCGTGGGATCCATGATGGCAACATTGGGTCATCAGGTGCCCATGGTCGACAAATCATATCTAAGGAGTGGGAACGATTTATAGTGAAAGCAAGAAAGTCTCTGCAGACCTCGAAGACACTTTTCTTGTAGTCTACGGTAATCCTTTTGGCCCTAATAGACTCGAGGACCCTTTCTAGGACAATATGTGTTCTAGAACCGGCTTTCAGTGTCTGCGGTTTTGGAACGTCAAGTCTGGTGTTCGGGGGCCTGTCAACATTGGTAGTCGTCACGATTGGTCTTGATATCTGCGCGTCCCAGAGGTTATCTGTTCTTCTTGCATTTAAATCCTCGCCATTGGTCAAGACAGTCGATCTGAGTCCTTGGTCTCGAAGAGAGTTCGCTGTATATGGTATGACCCGTTCATTTTCATTGACCACATGAACAGACGGGACACCCTGACTATTCACGGAGTTTACGCGCCTCCTTGTGGCCCGTTGTCCCTCGTAGCTTTCGCTGAAGCGTCTTTTCATCGAATCGAACGGTTGTTCGGGCTGATCTTCAGCAATAACGCGAGTTGCGCTTTGGGGAGAGAGTTCAGTTGGCTCCGAGATTGGAGAGCTTGGCCCAGGGTTGTGCATATTACGACGTATTCCAAATAGCGTATCCTCTTTCTTTGATATCGGTCGAGCGTCGTGCGCAAGCCATAGAACAGCGTAAACAGTATCATGGGGGTCTGTAGCTTCGAAGGCCGACAAAGAAGACATCAAAGCTTCCAAAGACAACATGTGCTCCATGATAGCACCATCATCCGACTTGCGGAAGATGTTATCGCACGCATGAACTAGTCGGGTCGCTCCCAGCTCAGTGATATCACCAAGATAGTCTAGAGGATTGTTGAACACAGTTGACTTCCGAAAGAGCTGCCGTATTTCGGAACTTTTGGAGTTGAACAATGATATGGCGTCTGCGAAGTCTCGCCAAGATACCGAACTTTCACCACAGTGTAAAGTGGCAGTTTTTGCGAGCGCTATCTCTTGAACAATCCAACGTCGACTGAACCACGGCCTTCTCATAAGACTTGATAACGCCGCCCACTTTTCTGAATTGTGAGTGTCCTGCACTAACTGTTCGAGGTTGTCCAGCTTCACGATTTCGTTGACGAAGTCCATGGCTCTTTCACTTCCGTCGGCATGTGCGCCGAGCCATACGCATACGTTGAAGGCGCCGTTGTACACTTCCCACATTTTAGGGATCTGAGAGCTTTTTTCGTCGGTATCAGGCTGGTTTATGCAGAGTGCATCTACCCAGAAGAACTTGTAGTGCTCAGTGGAGCGTAGTTGCCGCAATGCTGACTCCAAAGAAGGCCTGATCACAATTCGATATGCTTCACTATGGGACAGGATTTTGATGAATACCTCGGATTTGCCAGGAGGGCCCCATGTATAGGACAAAGCTTCGTATGGTTGAGGACCTGAAGCTGGTAGACCTCCATCTTGATCACTGTTTTCCATGCTTCGATCTGCACTGCCGGTTGCATCCTCGGCTTCCTGCTTGAGAGAGCAAATGATTAGATTGCTTTCAAGATCACTGCTGCCTCGCCCAGGGTGTAACCTCAGTAAGCGAAATTCTCCATCTCCCAAAGGCTCGTACTGATAGCCGAGATCTTTCATAAGGACTGAACGATTAAACCGAGAAACAAACAAGGCCTTTTTGAAGAGATTTATGATGAAGAGATTCAGCTTTAGAAGACTGAAGGGGGATGAAAGAGCCAAAGGGAGTTACGGAAAATAAAAAGGCTGAAGGCAGGCGCTGCAGCAACAAACCTTGCGATCCCGGAGCCTCAATCAGTCCGAGGGGAAGCGACAAAATTGATGGACCGACAGAATTCCATCTAGCGAAAGGGTACGTGGAATAACCATTTTTTGGCAACCAGACAAGTGCTGACAGGATTACCAGAACTTGTTAGTGCGTCAATACTGGATATTGTTGCAGCTCAAAGACATACAACCTTCGTTCCCTGGGCGTCAAATACTGCGGTTGTAGGGTATAAGCCTTCTTGTGGCATAGACTTTTGTCATCTGCCTTGGGCCTAGCCGTACTAGGACTGTATTGCGATCAATAATTGCCTGTGATCTCCGGTGTTTTCCCCCATTGCGTTCGACCGGCTGATTGCGGTGGCACACCAACTATAAATTGGGGTGAGCAAGTGTTCTGTTGCCTCGTTGCCTTTTCGCGGCGCCTGCACCTCGCACTCGGATCGCTCGGTTTTAGCGCCCAGCCCACAGCGGTAGGAAACTCGACCAAAAGAAAGCTTTATCCATTGTACGGATTAGAACATAGAAGAAAAGAAAAGTTGTTCGTAGGGTGTGCGATCCTTGGCAGTGATGCGAGAACGTGCCTGTAGTGTAGCCAAAGGTCAAGGCAGGCGGAGCATGGCTGCGCAGTGTCACGCTGTCATTCACATCGGGCGTTCTGCAAGGCTGTACATTCTCCCACCTCCATCCTTCATGCAAGCCTCATGCCTCTGGCGAATGAAACCAATGGATCTGCTGCAATGTTGTTTGGAAGCAGAGTGCTCATTGGCTGCCATTATCTGCGCCCTCTTCTTTCGCCAATCCTTTTAGAGGACTCAAGCCCTTTGATAAGCTCTATAAGGCTTGCATCTCACCCATGCAGTCTTTGGTGGGGACACTGGTGGGGTGGATTCGGTATCTGAGCGAAGACATGATAAGAGCCATGCGTGAGCTCGACGACCGATATGGGAACTTCAGTGATTATTCCAAGATGATAATACCACGGAATGTTAGCCACCAATGTTTACCCTACATAACAGCGTAAGCTGACTACGCTGTAGCTGTCACCGCGAATAGTCCAGCCTTGGTTATACACAGATAACCTCAAGGTCTCGCTCGACGCGGCTGGTCTGGTAGCCCTTGCGGAGCTCACCACAATCGGCGATCGGACTGCTCTTACCGGTACAGGTGCGCTCTTGGATACCTTAGTCCTCTGTCCGAGCATCCAACGTCAGCAAGCCGCGACGGAGTTAAACGGCGGCGAATACCCAGCGGTCGCTGCCTTGACCTCCGGTTATGTATTCCGAGTCGAGAACCCCGCAACAGTCGCTTATTTACAGAAGATCAGTCTCACTGGCCATCTGACCACACTCTCCGTCATAAATGTTGGCAAAAAGCAGTCGGGGACAGCCCAACTGTTATCGACATTCTACACCTTCGAGAATGCCAACCTGATGTCATCTATATCCTATCTCACAGCTGCTTCCTTGACAATTGTTGTTCTAGTATTGTTCGTGATATCTGCAGACTGGTGGGGTCTTTTTGTCATCTTCCTCCTTATGTTTGCCCGCTTCTGCAACACCATCATCATCCGCCGCCGGAGCCGTATCGGGTGGAAGGGGGCCAGTGAGCCGGATGTACAGGGCGATCTGCTCATTCTATTAAGCCAGGACCGTTGGGTTCGGATGCGTGGAGCCGTCGATGATCTCAAAACCGTGACGTCTGGTCAATGGCTGCATGAAATGACATTCATCGAGGGCTCGGTAGCGGCCTTTGCGACTCTCCTGGTATACCTCGATGCAGCATTGGCGAGTAACTTGAAGCAGTCGGGGAAAGTGCTGCTCTTGGTGCTATTGATCGTCTCAGCCGGATTGCTAGCGATCGCGAACGTGCGGACGGACAAGTTGCAGATGCACGGGAACATTGTCAAGGCCGATGGGCCACGTAAAAAGTACGGAAGAAGACGGGACATGGCGGATGAGCTGATAAAGGAAACGGGGCGAGATGACTGGGCCATACGTTTGGGCATGATCGTTCCACCTTTAGACAAGCCGGCGAAGTCGAAACTGGAAGTACCTGCTACAATGTAAACGGCTTGCATGGTTACTTTGCACCGAGAGCTTCAGTCCTAGTTATTTCGATTTATCAATCCACAATTTTCGACAGATAGAAACATCGCTTAGCTGACCCGAGAGTTCTCACTTGCACTAAAAGACGCCAGTGAGCCTCTGACGATGATGCATGAAGGTTACCGAGACCCAGAGTCAACAGCCGGGACGTTTGAGTAAAACCTGGCTTCGCTTCTTCATTATGTAAGGACTAAGAATCCCATTTCTTCGAACTCAGAGGAAACACCCCCTAGGATTCAGTTGATGCATCTAGCTGAGACCCTGAACGGAATGACTTTATAACTCGTTAAATGGTCATGAAATTCATACCGAGTCGTTATGAAGCATGAGACCCAAGGCATTCTATAAGAAATCGTAATAGACCATAAAGAAACTCGAAGACGACCAGTAATAGAGGTGCTGTTTTGAGATCTACTTTGCCCACTGTGGCAGATGCTGTCGCAAACGTCAATGAACGCTATCTAGCCGGCCGGCATCGTTCGATGCCCCTCGTTTGACACCAATCTGGCGGTGTAAACACTGCATCCGATGCTTCTCCATGATCCAATGGTATTGACCGCATCTCGCGGTATCCCTCGATAAGGAATGACGTGCATTCGTTAAGAATTCTTGCCGATAACATCTCATACTGCTAGAAGTGTCAGCGAAGATGTAAGAGGCGTAGTATTGGTTGAGCTATGCGCAAACCTTCAATCCTCAGCATTGACAGCAGCGTTACCGTGGTTTCCATACCTTGGTTCAGTGCAGGTAACCAGTATCTTGTTCCTTTCTGCTTCTCATTCGCTGGTCTTCAATGTATGAATACGGCTCGTCCCATAAATACTTCTCGAAACAGTCTTGCCAATGTTCGTCCACCTTATTGCGCTCGTAGATATCGACTATTTGGGGTGCCACAGGCTCCTGGTTCTTTCTGAGACGCATTGTTTTGTAGACGGTCTCCAGCAATGCGTTTTGGGTGTCCTCGGCGGAATTCTTGCCAACAACATCTTTGAGGCTTTTCAGCGTGCTATCAGCCTTCTTGAGTTCAGTGCGCCCAAGACACCAGCGTGCATACTGCTGGGCCGCCCAGACAGATGAAACTGACGGCTCTCTTGTTCGAAACTGGATCCGGATTACTTCGTCCATCCTATCGATCGTATCCCGCTGCAATTCACGTTTGAAGAGGCCGTACAAACGGAACAGATAGGCCAATATCAGATTGTTAGGCCAGTAGCGGTCTGGATTAAATTCAATGGCATCCTGGGCGGCCAAAAGCGCAATGCATCTAGCCTCAACGTTTTCAATGTTTCGAGGCTGATGAATGTCCTCATACACATCGACGAGAAGGGCGAGCTTGTGGATCTGCAAACTATGAATTGGAGGGAATGAATCAAAGTTGTCATCGGCACGAATACCCTCGAGTATCTTCCTTGCTGCGAGAAATTTGCGCTGGAAGATCATCGTCCGCATCCACGACACTGTGTACCTCAGTTTTTTGTCTAAGCTGTCTGCATCTGCTCTGCCAGTCCCTTCCAGTTTCGTCAAAAGAGCTTCTAATACCATGTCATTCGAGGCGTGTAAACCACGGTTGGTTAGGCGATCTGCGAGATTACAGAGATCAGGGAGGGGCATGAGACCAAGGTCATCGAAAAGATTTGTTTGTGTAAAAGAGTGTTCTTCAAGACGCTGCTCGATGGATGTTGAATCTTGCTGGCCGTTTTCTGCATTTACATCTCGTCCTTTGGGGAATCGGCTCGTGCGTTGATGTAGTATCACAGATTTTGGAATTTGGAGGGCTGGATCGGTCTGGATACTGCCAACCTCGTCGTCAAAGCAGTCAAGGTGGCGTCTTTTTGATTCAGGTTGCCCTGAACACCCATCGCTGGAAGAGGTTGACGTTGTGATGATTGTCAGGTTTGACCGTATTGCTTCGAGCCAGCACAATCGCTGATTAGCGGTTTACCTGTCTCATGTGGAAAGTAGGCTTACATTTTCGAATTCGGATTGGTAGCGCTTCGCTGTTCTTAGTACCAGCTCGATTATATTTATTGACAGCCACCTGAGACCCACGGTACCAATATTGTGTCCCTACCCCTCTTTCGTCCTTTCGCTGCTTGGCTTGCGACCACAGGTAGGTTGCAAGACCCTTTGGTAGGTTTTTCTTGAGGTCCCATTGCTTTATATGGTTCTTATAGGTCGTTTTCCTGGTTAAATCAGTCGGTCGTTATTGCGCATCGCCCAAGCGGTGTTAAAAGCCAGGTGAACTTACGATGCCTTAAATTGATGCTCGCCCTCCATAATGGTCATCACCTCATTCAGAGTCTTTCTCTTTTGGAGAAGTAGATTCTCAATAATTGGCTTCTTAGTCTCCCATTCATCTTCATCGATCCTTCGTCGTGAACTTTGCAATCTCGATCTCTTAATGGGCTGCTCGTCATCGTGGTTAGACTAAGATCTGTAAGCTTCCAATGTAACGAAATTGCCGCAGAGGTTGAAGACCATACTTGGCCCTGCGGTAGCAGTTCTTGTGTAGGTTGTGACTCTGTACCGTGTAGATTGCTCGAATGGCTGGAAGCACGCGCACCTAGGCTAGGCGATATCTCTTCCTCTGCGGGGTTTGTGAAAGAGTAGCCTTGCCGTAGAACCGTAGGATCGATGGTGTCAGGCATCGGGGTAACATACTGCGCCTCCTCGACCATGTGTCCAAAATCGGTGCGCGGAGACTTTCCATCACGCCCAGAGCCGGGCGGAGCTACAGCGGTGACAAAATCGTTGCCGACATCCTGAAAATACATCCCATAATCCTCGCCAAGAGCGGCACCAAATGCCATGGTTCCAGACAGCAAGGAAACCAGTATTTGAAATACGACTTACGGTTCACATTCCAGTGAAGGCGTCAGTATTTGATAATAACCAGGCTTGTTGTAGACTGCCTGGGAAATTATGGAACGGTACAAAAGACCAAAAAAGGCCAAGAAAGGCCAGAGAAAGGCCAAAAAAGGGCGCTAAAGTCTCGTACATAAAAATCATATTTAGCGATCAAAGTTGTGCCCACTGAACGAGTACAGGCCATTCATGAATGTATGGTCTTGGTCTTCTAAATAAGCCACATTGATTGGCTAAGGTAAGGTACATTGTATTGGAGTACTTTTCATGGTTCGATTCTTCGTCCATCATGTTGCCATGATGCAGTCAGCAAGTAAGTCCCTCACTTGGTACCTTCCCAGGATGTCTAGGTAGTAGACCTAACATGAACGTGACTGAAATATCTGTTGCACCGTATACATGCGGCGAAGTCTTATTATTCGCGGGCGAGAATGTACCGCCATAATAAGAAAAACCATCGGCGTGCTACAAAGACTCTGCAAATAGAAAATTTGTGTATATGGAGAGCAAGGCGAAAGGGGGTGGTACGTAGATTGCGCAAGGTCATAAAGAGTTACAAAATGCTGCTAAGCGATATAAAAGGCCGCAATGTGTTTTGATCCGTCCGACGAGGTATTAGCTTGACTGGACTCGAGTATTTAAGCGTAGCTCTTATGCCATCTTTCCTAATTAGAGAGAAGCAACAAGACCATCTCCAGTTGCGCTGTATTCGAAACATTACAGACGCCCTTACCTTACCGACCGGTACATATAGCGGAAATTGACTGATACACACGGAAGTGAGTAGAACGTAGTATCTTGAGCCTACCGCTAATGATCCAAAGGAAATAGCTGCTCGAGCTACTGTATACGCCATGACGCAGCAAGGAGAAGCTCAGACTGGACGAGAAAGCGCAACACGTAAATTTCAGCAACCATCCGATGAACAACGCGCCATGACCACCAATAATAGCCATGCTCGGGACGGCGGTACTCAAAGTTCCAGTGAGGCTGCAGGTTCTTACTCGATTCAGAGATGGCAAGGCCAGACGTTCAAGGAGGATCCATGGCATAATTTCCAGGCCGAGGGTGGGACCGCTAATTATGGCTCCCCAAAGAGAATGGCGGGCAAGGCAGTGTCAACTAGTAGGAACGATTCCATGGTGGCCAAGGCAGGAATTGGTTTGACTCGAACGTAAGGTTCTAAGGAAGAAGGTCGAACGGGGAACATAATAATGATACTGCAAACGTTCCTTTCCAGTGTTGGGGGACTTTCTGCGTTACTATGTAATTGTCTTTCTGCCGTCACCTCCGACTAAGATTAGATCGATTTCTGAAAAGCTTCAGGTAGACCATCGTAAACACACATAATAAAACTTGAAACGCAACTCTTCGTCTCGCTCGGCTTTCCTTTCCAAGTTTGAGAGTGAGAAATATGTACGTGCTTGGGAAGAGGCGGAATTGAGTCTCGAATGCCAGATAGAGATATTTGTAATGCCTTTGGTCGAAACTATCCTCTTCAGAGGATCTTGAGTGGCGGTCTTACCTTCACCAAAAGCAGCTGTGCAAATTGGACAGTCGTAGACTCCGCACTAAGATAGTCCTCACTAGCTTCGCTTCATGCACGAGATGCGGCCCACAACAACAGCATTACCACCCAAAATTTGCGGATCCGTGCCGAGTTGCAGCCAAGAGACACGAAGAATCCAGCTGGTAAAGCCCAGCCTACGTAGTCATATTTGAAAGATTCCTCAATGAGTGACGCACATTCCTTGCCATCGGGAGTAAAAATGATTTCATGCAGTTGCATGCCCTCTTGATGTCCTTCGGCGCCGTACCCGTTCTTGCCGTGACTTTATCGAAGAAACACTATTCGTATATATCTGCGGCGTCGCGCATGATGCGGAATGGTACCGATAGCTTTCCTCAGGAAGCGAATAGTTGCCATTTTCTGCCATGATATCCCTATACGTGGCATCGCTGATGAGAAAGTTCCTCCATAGATACTTGTTCAGCGCAAAGTCAGGTCGAGCATGTGCAAGACGACACCCTAGCTGGTAATGAAATGCAACATGTTGCATTCTTTCCGCCCAGCTTTGTAGCCCATCATTACCATCAAACTCAGCGTCGCAGAAACAACAACTGCTATGAGCTGGGGGGCCAATAGCGCTGAAGTGGGATACGCTGTGCTTGAACCACTCATCCAACCCAGAAAAAGTTTGGTGGCATGAGAGAAAATTGAAGGGGCATTCAAACATTACTTGGCTGCGAAGAGCTGGTACAACTAAAGCCCCATATTCGCCCTCTAACAAGAGACGTGAGTGTTCAATCTGTCGTTCTCCAACAGAGGTCGGAATCGATCCCAGTGCCGTAGGGCTCGATATTGTGCTCAGAGCTGCCAAGCTATCATTCCCGGAGAGTAGCATCGAAGTGCCATTGCTTGGATAGGGTACTCCATAACAGCTACGCGTTCTAAAAGTGTGAGCATGGGGAAGCTTAGATCCCATGGCAAGATGCGCCGGAAGCCTTGAATCGGTTGTGTCGTCGAGGTAAGCTTGAAGAGCATAGCGAAATCGCCCTTGAGGCACTGGAATATTTAGCACAGCACAAAGCTAGACATTCCGCTTCCGAGTATAAGGCGTACTGATTTGACAAGCTTGCTCCTTTGCCTGCAGGGTTTTCCCAGTATCCCAGCAGTGTGCTTACTGCTCCTCAGCTGCAGAGTAAATCTGGTAGATTCCCAACTTTCAAGTGGCTCTGAAAAATTGGCAACCGGAATTTGGATCTTGCCGGCAAAATCCTGGTGCTGGCTCAGATAAAACCCAAAATTCGCACAATGGGCGCAGGAGACGAGGGACCGCAGTCACACCGGTCCAGTCTGCTCAAAGTATAGTGATCATGCACCGTTTGTCGTTTGCCAGATCACGTATCTACTATCCCTAGATGCAAGTTGCTCTTGTACGGTAATGGCTGGATTGCGACTTGATCCGGTTTGACTGAGGAAGCGACCGAAGGGGTTGGTGGGGGGTTGGAAAAGTTGAGCCAGGGCCGGAACTTTTTTTTTTTGATTCCGGCCCGGACTCAACTTTCTGCATATGCTAACCATGAGTTCAAAATTATTCCAACCCCGACTCAGCTTTCTGCATATGCTAATCATGAGCTCAAGAATTGATGTTATATAGTTAAAGTAGCTAAAAGATAAACAGCAAGAGCGAAGTATTGAAGCCGTGCATATGCACAGCTTAAGCGAAGCATCGGGAAAACAGCACAATCACAGATCACACATACTCGTATATCATGAAGATTCTTCTACATACTCTATGCTTAGCATATGCACAAAATATGCAAAATCATGAACTCAACTTGTGACATGCTCATCAACAAGCTATCGCTCACGTTATTCTCATCAGATCTTTCTCGTGCATTTTCTTCTTCATTCTCGTTGTTCAGCTCATGATTTGCATCATCACTTTTCTCATTGTCTTCAACATTTGCATTAAACAAATATTGAGCGAGCTGAGTATATGCGCGACATATGCGAAGTGCAACACTCATCTTCAAGCCATTTAGTCAATTCGTTATCTCATTCGCTCGATTTTCAGCGTCGATGCTTTCGTCGTTCATCGATATTTTTTTTATGCTCAGATGATGCTGCGCATATGCATCGACGAGGCTTTGATGATCAGATGTGAATTTTATTGTGGCCTCGCTTAATGCTCTTGACATATGCTTCGCATAGGGCCCGGAGCTTTTCCAACCCGACGTCAGATCTTGGATGTGCGGGGCATATGCGAATTTTAAAGTTCAACCCGACGCCAAGAATTTTTTCCGACCCCGGCTCAACTTTTCCAACCCCCCGGCCAGCTGTAACCCGCGACCGAAGGACACAATCAAGGTGCCGCGTCGACTTAGTAATATTTTCATTACCTAGATTAAGGCAGGTAATAATGAAACCTGACCGCCGACCGAAAGTCCATAAAGTACAGCATTTTCATGCATCTTTTTCATCACCTTCAAGAAGATGATACAACTTTAAAAGAACAAAACATGATGAACTCAAACAGTCTTTAGAAAAAGAGATTATTCTTTCATGATTCTTTATGCATTCGATAGAGCAATTGTAGCCCATCCAGGATTGGGTCGGGCGTTGGCTCAGTAATGCCAACTTGCCAAGATGTGCGAGCCCCGCAGATGCGAGACTTGGCGTCGGGTTGAAATTATTCCAGCCCGATGCGAAGCAATGCCAATGCCGAATCTAGGATTAAGCGAGATCACAAAAATTAAACGTAGCAATTATGTTCATCACTCAAGAAAGCATCAGCTGTGCATATGCTGACCTTATCAAAGAGAAAAGATAACCACAACACCATTGTATCAGCGCTGTTAGGAATCGAACCTAATATAAACTAATTCACTCAACGACTCTTATGTCAGGTCAGGCCGGGCCGAACCCTCACCCCCGCTCCAGGTATGTACTCCATATGCACCGCATATGCTTTGCTAAAATCTTTCTTAGGTCCCCCCTCAAGCAAGCGCCCCAAGAACCCCAAGAACACCGCCGCAGGTGCCAAGGGCAAAGGTAAGCATAGCATAAGCTTCGCATATGCACTGCTAACGCAGTTCACAGTCGTCGCTGCCGTCACACGTCGCTCTGAACGCATTGCGGCAAATTAGAACGAAATCCATGCTTTGCATATGCTTCTCATATGCTGTCAATGTACAATAGTTAGGCAAATTCAAAATGTTGATCCGAGGCTGAAATGTTTTTGAGCATACAGTAGGTATGTTTCGCATATGAAAGTTGAGCTGGGGCCGGGGGAAAAAAAAGCTTCCGGCCCTGGCTCAGCTTTTCGATATCTTCGCCTCAGCAAACATTGAGATTGAGCTATATATAGACATATCACCATAAATACGACTTGATGGGCTTATCACCAGAATAATTGGCTGTTCGCATGGCGAGGACATTTCGCTGATTCTATCTCATATTTCATCCATAGGAATTCGGTGTTCATTCTTTGAGACTTTGGCATCTTCGATATCGTCGCTTATGCTTTCACGACTTTCATGCACGCACTGGGCTGCATCAGATGATGTCAAGGCGGATAATCTTACCCCCGACCCATCTAGTCTCAAAGCGACTTAGTGTGCCCTACCACCCATGACAATCTCCTCTCTCCGTAGAAGCAACTCATAACCATGACTCACCAATCTACTGGGACGATATAAAAGTACTCGCCCTGTTTCCACTCGTCATTTCATTTGTTTCATTCTTTTACTTTACAAAAGATGACAACACGCCACGCTTCAAACCCCCCTTCCAACCCCTTCCCTTCTCAACCTCCTTCACAAACCCTACCATCCCACGTCCTCAACCCCCCATATCCCCCCCCCGCTCAACTTTCTCGACTGTCGCCATTAGCTCTGCAAGGGGTTCGTGATGTGAGTGAAGCTTTTGTTTTGATACAGATGGTTATGTTAAGGAAGAGAGGGGGGAAAGGGTGGAGGGAGAGGGGAGGGAGGGAGGGGATGGCTTGGAGATGGGTTGATGAATTGTTTGAAGGGTGTATGCCTTGCATGTCGGTTACTTGCTGTCTTGCACACCCGCTTTTTCATGCATGGCTTTTTTCTGTTGGAAAACGAGGTCATATGTTTTGGTTGTTGCTGTTAGGAGGCTATCTAGGAGGTGGAAGGTGAAAACTCTACTAGCGGGCCTCAGCCCTACCAGCCCTATGAAGCGGAGGTTACCAACTCCCCTATTTCCAACTTTCTCGCCGAAAATACCCATCTCTCTAGCTTTTCTAATTCAGTATGGCGCCTTCCGAACCGGATCTCTAGGGAAAAGCGTCGCAAAGCGAATATCCGACGGCCCCAAATAAAATTGCAGAATTCGTGAAGAGCTAGAATCATACATCCCACGGATCACACAGAGGCAGATCTCCAGCGTTGCTCAACTTCTTCATCAAGATCAAGTGTCTTGGGTCTGGCTCTGCGGAGCGACTCGGCCCGATGAGCAAGTGGCTCCTTGAAGCATTTCTTCTTCCAGAAGCCCTTGGCTCTTGAGACGCTGCTCCCAGCAAACATAAAACTACAAAGAGAAGAGCGGTCCATGTGCTTCTCTCCGGAGAGAGAAGCATTCCTGGCAGAAGATATCCCGAAGAGCCTGTCGCCGAGAAGACTGTACAGTTCGAAGCACTCCCTTGTCTCATTTCAAACCCCCATCATGTGTGGCCTTCTATGTGATGATTGGTTATGGTATGCTAGGTTAGAAAGAAAGATGAGGATCATTTAAACCATATGGACGCTAGAATTATAGAATCTGGAGACACTATATGCCTGGAGACCAATGTTGTAAGACAGAAAATGTCCTCAGGCCAGTGTTTTCAGACAAATGATGTCTTCAGACCAGCGTCTTAAGAGACATAAGATCGTTGGACATCATTTGTCTGCAAACATTGGTCTCTGAACAAATGTCGTCTAACGACCAATCACATCTTCCGATCGTAGTTCTAATATTAATCATGTCTTCAGAGCGCTATCTTAAGACATTATTGATCTGGAGACTATGGTCTGCAAACATTATTGGTCTGAAGATTATGAGATGACTAAAATCGGATCGCCTGAGGGGAAAAGGGATCAGAATTGAATCATCGAATAGGGAAGAAGATAAGGTAAAGAGGATCCCGTTCTCCAACAAAGATGATGCCGTCGAGTTTACAAGAAAGAGAGAATCTACTATGCGAAGAAAGCCAAGACGCAACAGTTCTCGAGAAGGAAACCAAACTTGTTGAAAAAGGCAGATTAGCTGGCACGTTTATGCCACGCAGATCTTGCACTGATTATTCGCAGGAATGAGAGATATTACACTTATCGATCGATTGATCATGAGCGATGTCCTACCTCTATGTCAGAAGTTGTACGTATTCATCTGAGATATCGATCGTATGCGGATATAAGCTTAGAAAGTATCGTATCCGTTGTCTATCAAATTACTCGCTAAAGACTTTGACCACGTCGTTGGCGAAACCCCAGTGGAGTGGGATTTGAAGGATTCGTCGAACAGGACGAGAGATTCTCATGAAGCGGAAAAGGAATAAGTTTACGATTCTTTTTCAAATGGATTAAGATGGGCGAGAACTGAGCAAGTCGATTGAGGCTCCACCAAATCATCCATTGCAGGTCGGTTCCTACACGTTGTGATATCCTCCTTGAGGTGACCGATCCGATCTTTACTTTTCTTTTCTCTTATACCTTTGCATCACCTTTAATGCGGCTAAAAGTGTCTTCTGGCTCCAGCGTAAGCGTAAGCTTCGGGCCAAAGCGGACTAGATCTTATAATTTGTGGAAGCGAGTGCCGTGAAAGCAGCACGGTGAAATAGGCTGTTGAGATAGTCAATGTGATGAGAGAGGATATAGTGATAGGCACTGTTGAGATTGATGCTCCAGTAGTATGAAGAGTAGTATAAAGAGGCCCAGAAGTAGAAACAAAGGGCATGAAGAAGAGCAAAGGATGCGGGGAGGCGTTTGACCCTGACCAAAGAGGCTCTTACTTGTATTTGATAACCTAACTGAAGTAAGCTTAGCATCAAACAATGAAATGGATTTGGAACGAGTCGTTATCTTACCTTACGGGCCAGTTAGAACCTTCTAGAATCTTTTGGTTTGCGGGCCCTTCGAGGTCAGCAAATCATGGTTTTCGTAAGCGTGAGGAGTTATCATATAGCTCTGACCATGTGCTTGATAAAGGAGTAACAGGAATAAGAGAGGCATAGGGAGATAAAGACAAGAGGTAGAGCGATAAGAAAGTGGAGCAGATAATCTTAATTAATTAACGGAATGGTAAGGCTCAGTGCTGTTTGGCAGTTCTGGGAGTATGGTCAAAGTGCATTCGCCACAATTCTGAGGTGGTAAGAAGCACACAAAGATGACAATAAAGTATCTAAGTCAAGGTGCTGGGTTGGCCGGAAAAGAGATGGTTCTGGTCGTCTGGATCTTCCTCTTGGAACGGTCCAATAACGAAATGTTCAGACCCAAACTTCGGTTCAAAATCTGGTGTGCAGTCCTCGCATGGCGGAGAACTAATCAGAATCGTTGCTTCCTTTAACATGATAGGTAGCATCACGGTTGCCAGCTGACGAAGTGGCCCTCCTTCATCGGACTCGAGCTCGGCCTTCCTTCTAGAAGCCTCCTCTAGACCCTCCAGAGCCGGATATTGCGAATTCATATTGTAATGTCTCTTCCTAGGCCCCCTGATTTCGGGCTCGAGAAAACGTGTCTGCTGATGAAGTACGCTATGAGCTGCTTTTCAGCATGGCAGGCGTGTAATTGACCCGGCACGCCACGATCTCGTCTCTCATCAGACTGGGGGACATGGCCAATGATACTACCAGTTCGTGTGACTTCAGATGTCCAATCCCTTCCTGATACAGTAGTAATCGTATCTCTATGACTCCAGCCGCTCATGGCGACTACAGGAGGATATTTATTTTCCGCGCTCAAGCCGCGCAATCGTTTTCCATTGGCTTGAAATAGAATACTCGGCGGTAGGAGCAAAAAATCTGATGGTGTCCGGCGACTTCTGGAAAACATAGTCCTCAAAACTGTTGTTTGGACCGGGTATCATCTCGTCTATGGGGTCTTCGAGTAGATGGATAATTATCCTCCGTGCCTGATTGAATGTACGGGTGACCTCTTTGTAGATTTGGGGATTTCCTCCTGAGCGCCAGTAGCGTTCTTCCTCGGTTCGATCAGAAGAATCTACAAGATGAATGGCTTTAAAGCCACCACTGTCCTGGAGGTTCTTGTCCGCGTCATACTAAGCAGATTCTTCACGTTTTCGCAGTGTCCCCAGAGAGCGGCCTCCATCAGCGGAGTTCTCCCATCCTTGGTCTGAAAGTCGGTATTCGCCCCTCGGTCTAGCAGAAGCTCCACGACTGCAGGATATCTCTCGCAGGCGGCTAAATACTGTGCTAGTTCACCGGGCCTGGGACCGGTGCGCTACATTGCAGGACAACGTGACTGCTTTTCCCTTCTGTTGATTTATAACACTGCGATTATTTATAACACTGCTCTCAGATTACCATATCTCCTCCTGTCCGGAGAAGGGTCTGTAATCATCTACACTTTAAGATTGGGTTTGTAATGTTCGACACTCTTAGATTGGGGTTGTAATGTTCTATACTCAGATGGGGTAATAATTGCCTCAGTACCTTGAGGTACCTCGAACGTGCTGCTCTACCCTAGCAGACGCTAGCTTAAAGGGGCTAGTTATTGTTAGCTCCTACTGCTAAGCCATTACAAGCTAAAGCATGATCGGCCGCTAAGCCCGAAGGGTATATAGCGCCAGCCGCTAGGGTGCGAACGTGTTTAAAACATGTTTTTTGACTACCTTCTTTAGGCTAGCTCAAAGCGTGTTTTATACATGTTTATTGAAGGAGGTTTTAAACACAGGGGTGGTATATATTTATAGTAGCAAATTAATAGGGGGTTAATTGGCCTGCAGGTTGACCCCTTCACCATGTAAAGGAAGCTCCAAAAGCACCTGGCCGTCGATGACGCTATCCAAATACTCGTTGAGGATATCCTCGCTCGAAGGATTTAGTCTGGTCATAGCAATTTCCTCCTGCAACAGTCTATTCTCCATTTCACATAGCTTCTCCTCATCGACTGGTTATCTGCTGGAAGTTATCGACGACGAGCTGGTGTCAGGACCGTGCCTAGATGATACAACCAATGGAGGTCAGGGTTGATAGTGCTTGATCTTTAGAGGTAGCTATAACTGAATATTAAGAATACAGAAGAAGGTTGGTACAAAAGCTTCTATTTATG
>JAABUZ0100001657.1_pt1 | contig 41008 bp, 38 predicted proteins | sample 5562091 | NCBI WGS metagenome assembly JAABUZ01 (sample SAMN12813069, study PRJNA571459) | rock metagenome | isolation source: Antarctica rocks | place: Antarctica: Victoria Land, Linnaeus Terrace sud | collected 2015-12-21
CTCCTCGGGGCTGAATGGCATCCGCTGTTGGAAACTGTGCGTATCGGCATGATTAATCGCGAGCGCGATTGGGGATTTCTCCGGCAAGTAGACACGGTTGATGCGGCGATGGCGGCGCTCGGGGGCAGTATCTCCGCACCATTCATCCCAGCACCGGATAATCGTCCGTTGGGCTAAGGCGACGTATGGGTGAGGGAACATCCGAAAGAGGGGAACGATAAACGTGCAGCACAGCGGCAGTAACGGAGAAATCGCCGTCATCGGTGGAGGCATTATCGGGTGCGCGATTGCCTATGAATTGGCGAAGGCGGGGGAGCGGGTGACGCTGCTCGAACGGAACGCGCTGGCACAGGAGGCGTCGTGGGCGTCGGCGGGGATCATCTCGTCGCCATCGCCGGGGAGCGGAGACTTCGGGCTGCGCTCCTTCCGCCGCTATCCCGCGCTGATCGCCGCAGTCGAGGAGAGTTCCGGGATGCACGTCGGCTGGAATCAGACGGGCGAAACCTCGCTGATCGGCGTGGACAACGACCCGCGCCCCTTGCAGGATGTGATGGAGTGGCAGCGGCAGCAGGGGCTTCACGTCGAGTGGCTGGAAGGCGCGGCGCTCCGCGAGCATGAACCCGTCCTCTCCCCGCAGATCACGGCGGCGATCTACGAGCGCGACGCGGGCAGTCTGCGCGTCCACATGATGGCCCAAGCACTCGCCCGCGCCGCGACAAACCATGGCGCAACGATCCGCGAGTACACGCCCGCGCTCGGTCTCGCAACGACCGGCAACCGCGTAACTGGTGTGCGAACAGCCGAAGGCGTCATCGGCGCGGATGTCGTCGTGCTGGCGGCGGGGGCGTGGAGCAAGGGGATTGGCGACTTGGCGGGGCTGAATGTGCCAACGATCCCGGTGCATGGGCAGATGTTGTCGCTTGCCGACCCGCCTGTACCGCTGCGGACGGTCGTTGCAGGCGGCGGCATGTACCTACTGCCCCGCGCGGACGGCACGATCGCCGTCGGCGCGACGGTGGATCAGACGGGGTTCGCCAAGCGCGTCACGCCGACGGGGATTAACACACTAATTGCGCTCGTGGAGCAGTTCGCGCCCTCGTTGAACGGTGCGCGGCTCGTGCAGACCTGGTCCGGCCTCCGGCCCGGCACTACGGACGGCACGCCGATTATTGGCCCTGCACCGCACCACGACAGCCTCTGGATCGCGACAGGCCATTTCCGCGGCGGCGCCTTGCTCGCGGCGGTGACGGGTGAACTGGTCGCTACAGGCATCCGCAGCGGCGTGGTAGACCCACTCCTTGCTCCCTTCACGCCCGCGCGCTTCGCCTGACACGAAAAGAAACCGGTGGCGTAGGCGTTAGCCTGCGGCCCTGCTTGTTGATGCGACCTTCTGAGGGAGAGAACGCAGGCTGAAGCCTACGCCACCCAGAACTCAACGGGTCATCCACTCGGGTGGATGACCTCTTTATGCATATGAAATATGTTCACGCCATTTGACGTGCTTCAATAGAACGTGTATAACGTACACTTGGAAGACAGTAATGAACTCGCGTTCACCGTTATCGGGACGGCGGGCTATGCCGATACGAAGGAAAGAGGCACGGGGAATGGCCGTTCGCGACCAGGTGCAATTACTTCTCTGGCGCGCGGGACTGGGCGCGACGCCTGCGCAGGTGGACGCCGCAACGGCGCTCGGCTACGCGCAGGCAGGAGAAAATATGCTTGCCGCGACCGACACACCGACCCCGCCCGCGCTCCCGCCGTGGCCCACGCAGTTGCCGCCGAACGCCACGTCAGACCAAAAGATCGCCTACAGCAACGCCGTTAATGCCGCGAACAACACCGGCATGACGATGCTCGCTGACTGGTGGGTCAACCTTCTCCACACGAGCGCCGCGCCGTTGCAGGAGCATCTCGCTCTCTTCTGGCACAACCACTTCGCGACATCGAACGACAAGGTGCGCCGCCCGTCGTTCATGTTGGGACAAAACCAGTTATTCCGCACGATGGGCGCGGGGAAGTTCGTGGACCTCCTGATCGCCGTCTCGAAAGACCCGGCGATGCTGATCTGGCTGGATAACGCGACGAATATCAAGGCGCATCCGAACGAGAACTGGGCGCGCGAGTCCATGGAACTCTTCAGCATCGGCCTCGGCAACTACACCGAGACCGACGTGCGAGAGGCGGCGCGCGCCTGCACCGGTTGGACGCTCTCCTACGATGGCGTCGTCGCGTTCGACCCAACCCGGTTCGATAGCGGCACAAAGACCCTTCTCGGCCAGACGGGCAACTTCGGCCTGGACGACTTCTCCCACATGCTTGCCGCGCATCCGGCGACGGCAGCGCACATTTGCACGAAACTTTTCACCTGGTTCTGCGGTGATATACCGTCCACAAGTGACCTCGCGCCGCTGATCGCCGCCTGGAACGCGACCGGCGGTGAGATACAGAGCGTGCTCCGTGCCCTCTTTCTGAGCGCTGCCTTCACACCCGCGAACGCGACGACCGCCCACTTCAAGAACCCTAGTGCCTGGACGTTCGGCCTTCTGCGCGGCCTTGGCGTCGGCGCGACGGACGACACGGTGGCAAATGCCTTGAGCGCGCAGGGAATGTCGCTCTTCCGACCGCCCAATGTCGGTGGCTGGCCGAGTGGCGCCGCCTGGATCAGCCCGGACAATCAACTGCTGCGCTACAACCTCGCGGGGCAGTTCATCGCGACCGCGTCCATCTTCGCGGGGAAGGCGACAAGTGCATTCCTCGCACAACTGACAGACCAACTCGGCGGCATCCTTATCCCTCCTCGATGTGCAGGCGAAACTGCTGACGCTCGGCAGCGGCGCTGACGGGCAGCGCGCCGTCGCGCAGGTCGTCCTCGCCGGCCCGGATTATCAGGCGTCATGAATGGGAGTCGGCAGTAGTCGGAAGCCAGCGACCATAACACTCAGCACTCAGCACTCGGTACTCAGCACTTCTGAAGGAGCGTAGCGACGATGACCCATGAACGCGAACCATTCGTCGGCTCTCGCCGCCAGTTCCTCAAGTATGGCGCGGGTAGCGCCCTCGGTATTGGGCTAACGGCGACGGGTATCCCACTGTTCCGGGGCTTCGCGTGCGGGGTGAGCGCCGCGCCGACCACGACGCCGAATCTTGTCACCGTGCGCGCTACTGTCCCGGTGGACCCAACGGCGCGCACGCTCGTCGTCCTCCAACTCGGCGGCGGCAACGACGGACTGAACACCGTCATCCCGTATACCGATCCCCTCTATGCTCAATTGCGCCCGACGATCAGCCAGCGGGCAAGCGCCGTGCTGCCGCTCGCGGACGGTCTCGCCCTCCATCCAAATCTTGGTGGCCTCCATGGCATCTGGGATACGGGCAACCTCGCGGTAGTCGAGGGCGTCGAGTATCCGACACCGAACTTCTCGCACTTCCGCGGCACGGAAATCTGGATGACGGCGGACGACCAGAATGTCGGCTCACTCGGCTGGCTCGGCCACGCGCTCGACCACCTCTCGAATCATCCCGCACTCGTTGCTGCCTCGCTCGGCGTGACGACGCCGCGCGCGCTGGTCGGTATGCAGCCAACGAACATCTCTCTCGGCGGCTCGCTCAGCGGCTTCACCTACCGCCCCGTCGGTCGGGTTGATCCGGGCGCAGTCGCGGCGATCTACGATTATATGGATACGGTGACCCCGACGACGAACCGGTACAAGAAACTCGTCACCGCGAGCCACACGATCGCGCAGGACGCGATGGCAGGCGTGGCAAAGGCGGCAAGTGGCTACACCCCGGCGGCGACGTATCCGACTTCGCAACTCGCGGCGGGATTGCAGACGATCGCGCAACTGATCCACGGCGGCGTCGGCGCACGGGTGCTCTACCTCGCGACCGGCGGTTTCGATACCCATTCCAATGAGCGGAGTACGCACGACGGCCTGATGCAGACGCTTGGCGACGGCCTTGCCGCCTTCTGGAAGGACATCTCGGCGCATGGCCACGCGGACAGTGTCGCCCTGATGACCTTCTCGGAGTTCGGGCGACGCCCGGCAGAAAACGCCTCGCGCGGGACGGATCACGGCAGTGCCGCGCCGCTGTTTGTGATGGGAGGCGCAATCAAGGGCGGCATCTACGGCGTCGCACCAAGCCTCTCTAACATGAACAACGGCAACCTGACGGTGCAGCACGATTTCCGCGAGGTCTACGCGGCGCTCTTGCAGAACTGGCTCGGCTTCACCGAGTCAGACATCCTGCCCTACGGGCCGTACCAGCCCGTACCCCTTTTCGCGCCGAGCGCGCCGATTGCAGCGCCCGCACCGCGCCCCGCTCCCGTACTGCCGCCCCCCGCCGCGCCCAATCCCGCGCCGCCTTCCCGTCCCAGCGGCGTGACACTACCGGCGAACGTCACGGGAACTCCCGCGCCCATCCCGGTGCTGCGGTAAAAGGTGAGATCTACTGCGCCGTATACCCGCCATCCACCGCCAGCACATGGCCGGTAACATACGATGAGGCGTCCGAACACAGGAAGAGCACGGGGCCGACGATCTCCGATGGATTGGCGAAACGGCCGAGCGGATGCTTGGCGCGGAAGGCGTCGTAGAATTCCGGCTCGCCTGTGACTTGCCGTGCAACCGGCTCTGTCGCGAAGACGCCCGGTGCAACGGCGTTGACGCGCACGCCGGTCGTCGCCCACTCGATGGCGAGCGAGCGCGTAATCTGCACGACGCCACCCTTGCTGGCAATGTATGCCGGGTTGCCGGGATAGGCAATCAACCCCGCGATCGAGGCGAAGTTGACGATCCGGCCATCACCGCGCGAGATCATCACACGCGCAGCAGCGCGGCAGCAGAGAAACGTCCCGGTCACATTGAGTGTCAGAATTTCATCGAATTTCGCGCGGTCATACCCGATCGCCATACCCCGACTGCCGCCGCCCGCCGTGTTGACGAGGATGTCGAGGCGGCCCCACTGGTCAACGGCGCGCCGTACCATCCCGTCCACTTGCGCCTCGTCCAGCACGTCCACTTCCATCGCCAGCGCGTCGCCGCCTGCCGCACGCAGTTCACCGGCGAGCGTTTCCGCCCGGTCCCCATCGCGATCCGCAATAATGACCGAGGCGCCACTGGCAATCAGGCCATGCGCGATCGGCGTGCCGAGACCACCACCACCCGTGATGATCGCTGCCCGCTCATCTAGTCGCCAGATGCCCGGTACCGTCTTCCGCTCGTCCATCCATCCCTCCTCTTCGTTCCCGGTTTTCTCCCCTCGCATCATCATAATGTGAATGGGATGGCTCTGCTATGCTGCTCTTGGAAAGAAAGAGGAAGCATGGCGATTCGGTTGATTGCGCTCGATGTAGACGGCACACTTCTGACTTCCGCCGGGGAAGTCTCGCCCGCTGTGCGCGCGGCGATCCGCGCGGCGGCAGCGCGAGGTGTCCACGTCACACTTGCGACAGGGCGGCGGCTCTACGCGGCGCGTGTCTACGCAGAATTGCTCGGCTTCCGTCTGCCGCTCATTTTGCATGGCGGCGCGGTGATCCAGGAATCGGCCACGGGTGCGGTGCTCTACGAAGATGCGATCCCGCCCGATGTACTGCGCGAAGCGGTCGCGATCAGCCGCGCGCACGGCTACCAACCCATCCTGCTCGAAAGCCCGGCCCACGGTGGGCGGCTCTACACCGGCCCGGAGACGGCAGAGAACCGGGCGACGCGCGAATACCTCATCACGCGGGAGGGGTTGGCACGCATTACCTTCGACACGCTCCCGACGCTCGGTAACATCCTCAGTGTCGCAATGTTCGACGACGAATTGCCGCCGCTCCTGATCCTCCGTGACGTGCTGATCGCCGCTCTCGGCCGCCGCATTGGCAACCTGATTGACCGCCCCGTCACCGCAACCGCGAGCGTCAAGACCTTCGCGCTCGATCTCTTCAATGCCGGTTGCGGCAAGGGCAAGGCGCTTGCTCACCTCGCCCGTCAGGAAGGGATTACCCTCGCCGAAACGATGGCCGTCGGCGATTATCTGAACGACCTCGAAATGCTCACCGCCGTGCGTGATGGCGGCGGCATCGCCGTGGCAATGGGCAACGCCGAGCCGGAACTGAAAGCCGTTGCCTCCACCACTGTTGCCACCAACGACGCCGACGGTGTCGCCGAAGCCATCCACCGCTTCGTCCTACGGGCTGAAACCGGGGAGAACCGCAAAGACGCAAAGGACGCAGAGGACGCAACGAAGAAAGAGAGAGAAGAAGAAATATGCCCCACTCTTTTTTGATTCTCTTTGCATCCTCTGTGCTCTTTGCGTCTTTGCGGTTCTCCCCGGTTTCCTTCTCCAGTATTCTGGGAAACCTGGCGCGCGTGGAGGAGAGGGATTGAGTATCAGCCTGACGATCTATCTACTCGGTGGACTGACCATGTTCCTGACGGCGATACTCGGCGGCATCACCGGATTCGGCTCGTCGCTGCTCTCCACACCGACGCTCCTGCTCCTTGGGTTGCCGTTGCGCTGGATCGTGGTAATCAACCTCGCGACTGTCCTCGTCACGCGGGGGGTGACGGCGGTGCGCCTGCGGGAGCATCTCTCGCTGCGCCGACCCGCGCTCCTCATCCTCGGCAGTATCCCCGGTCTGTATTGCGGGACGGTGCTGCTTGGTTGGGTGGACGTGGCATTCCTCAAGCGGTTTGCGGGGATCACCATTCTCGTCGCGACACTCCTCCAGATTCGCGCGATGAACCGCCCGCCGCCACCCCGGATTCCTGGGGCACCAGTCATCGCGGGGTGGCTTGGCGGCGTCCTCGGCGCGACGACCTCGCTCAATGGCATCCCACCCGCGATCCTGCTCGCGCGGGACCGTGCCAGCCCCCGAAGTTTCCAGGCTGACCTCGCCCTCTACTTCGTCTGCTCCAACGCGATCGGCCTGGCTCTACTTGCCGCACGGGGTCTCTTCGTGCCACGCGCGCTGATCCCGACCGCACTCGTCTGGATACCCGGTGCGCTGCTCGGTAATGCGCTCGGCACGACGTTTGGTGGGCGCTTGCCGGACCGACTCTTCCTCGTGCTCGCCTTCGTCCTCGCTGCCATCGCGGGCTGCGTCACGGCGCTGACCGCATGATTGACCCTAATTGACTGCATATCCTGCCAGATGATACAAGTCTCGTGAGACAAACACCCGTATAGGTGATGCTTGCGTTGTCTCTCCGTGCGCAAAATAGTGTGAGGGAGGAATGAGCATGAACCAACAACCGCACGAACCCACGATACGACGGGGATACTCGCGGCGTGCCTTCCTCGGCGGCGCGAGCGCCAGCGCGGCCGCCGCGATCCTCGCCGCCTGCGGGGGAAGCACGGCGACGGACACGCCCAAGCCCAGTGGCACGGCCGCACCGGCGACGGCCGCAGGCGGCGCGGCAGCGGTGGCCACTAAACCGGCGAGTAGTGTCACCGGCACGACGGCCACGAGCGCCCCCGCCGCCGCCGCGCCCGGTTCGACAACCTCCGCCGCATCGGTAGTGGCACCGACGACGGCGAGTGCCGCGACCGGGCAAGGCAAGCCGGGTGGCTCGATCATTATTGGCACCCTCGGCGACGCAAGTTCAATCAATCCCTTTATCAACAGCGATGCCGAGGGCAGTTGGCGCGTCAAGATGCTCTTCGATCAGTTGGTGCGCCTCAAGCCGGATACCTTCGAGCCGAAAGCCGGTCTGGCGAAGTCCTGGAAGATAGACGGCCTGACCTTCACCTTCACCTTGCAGGATGGCGCGAAGTTCTCGGATGGCAGCGACCTGACAGCGGATGATGTCGCCTTCACGATGAAGGGCATCCTCGCTAAGGCGACCGCCAGCCCGCAACAGCCGAAATTGATCTCCATCCAGGGCGCGAAGGAATATGCGGACGGCGCCGCTCCCGATGTGGCCGGGATCAAGGTAGTGGACGCGAAGACGCTCGCAGTTACGCTTGCCACGCCGGACGCCTCCTTCCTGCTCAACATGCGCTTCGTCAGCCCAGTGCCGAAGAAGATGCTCGATGGCAAGGACCTCTCCAAGGCGTCCAAGGAGGCGTTTTTCCAGAAGCCGGTCGGGGCGGGGCCGTTCACGTTCGTCTCGTGGAATGTCGGCGGCGACTTTGTGGCGCAGCGCAACCCAAACTATTACCAGAAGGGACTCCCGTACCTCGATAAATTTACCCACCGGGTTATTCCCGACGCGCAAAGCCTCGTCAACTCCTTGTTGTCTGGCGATATTGACGCCTCGATTTATCCCAGCCCGGCGGGTGCGGACAAACTGAACGCCAACAAGGATCTCCGTGTCCTCGTCCCACCCTTCACATCGCCGGACGGTTGGTACTTCAGTTTCAAGAATCCGTATCTGGCAAAGAAGGAAGTCCGTCAGGCCGTCGCCTATGCGCTGGATATGACGCAGTTCGCCAAGGACTCCCTCTACGGCCTCAGCAAGCCGGGCATCGGGCCAATCGCGCCCGGCAACTTCGCCTTTGACAAAGACCTGAAACCCTACGCGTACGACCTCGACAAGGCGAAGGCGCTGATTAAGCAGGCGGGTACGCCACCGGCGGACATCTCCTTCATCACGAACAAGGGCAATGTGTTGCGCGAGGATTTCCTTACCTACACGCAGGCGCAACTTGAGAAGATCGGCTGGAAGATCAAGCCGGAGGCGATCGAGTTCGCCACATTGATTGACCGCATCCTCAAGGGAGATTTCGACGCTGAGGGCGTGAACTCCGTTGGCACCACCGTTGATCCCGGTGAACTGTACGACCAATTCACGACCGGATCGGCGCGGAACTACGCGAAATACAGCAACCCGCAACTCGACCCGCTGCTCAAGCAAGCGAAACAGGAACTCGATCCCCAAAAGCAAATTCCGATCTACAAGCAGATCCAGACGATCGTCATGGAGGATGTGCCGTTCCATTTCGCCTGGTACCGACCATATCTGCATGTCGCCCGGAAGAAGTTCGCGGGCTACGTGGACAGCGCAGACACCGGCGGCATGTTCTACGAACTCGAGCAGTGGTACGTGAACGGGTAGAGAAACTTTGCCCAGATTGACAGCGCCGACTGCCGGTGCTACAACCGTGGCGCGATGAAGCCAGCACAGGAATGCGACCGTGTCACATGGTCATGGAGCAAACGGGCAAGCGGGCGTGCGCAAGCGGCGTCATTCGAGGCCGTACTATGCCGCTCAGTGAACATAGATGTATACGAGTACGAGCAATGAAGGGAGAAGATAATGGCAGACCTGGTGGACACGATGAAACAACAGGCGCTTTCCCGGCGCGGCTTTCTCGGTGGCGTGACCGCCAGCGCAGCCGCCGCGATCCTCGCTGCCTGCGGTGGCAGCACGGCGACCAATACCCCGGCAGCCAAGCCAACGACCGCTCCAACAACTGCGGCTTCTGGTGGCGCGCCGACCACAGCAGCAGGGGCTTCCGCCGCTGCTCCGACGGTCGAATCAGCGACTACTGGCAAAAAAGCGGCGAGCGCGCCCGCCGTAGCCACCTCAGCGAGCACGACCGGTTCCGCAGCCGCCCCGACGACGGGCGCGAGCGCAGCGGTAACCGGGCAAGGCAAGCCGGGCGGCAGTATCCTGATCGGCACGCTCGGCGAGGCGAAGTCAATCAATCCCTTCCTCACGAACGAGTCCGAGGGCGACTGGCGCGTTAAGATGCTCTTCGATCAGTTGGTACGCCTCAAGCCGGATACCTTCGAGCCGAAAGCGGGGCTGGCGAAATCATGGAAGATAGATGGCCTGACCTTCACCTTCACCTTGCAGGACGGCGCGAAGTTCTCGGATGGCAGCGACCTGACAGCGGATGATGTCGCCTTCACGATGAAGGGCCTCCTCGCCAAGACGACCGCCGCTCCGCGCGCGTCGAAACTCAGTTCGATCCAAGGCGCAAAGGAGTACACGGCTGGTTCGGCACCCGATGTAGCCGGGATCAAGGTGGTGGACGCGAAGACGCTCGTGGTCACCCTCGCCACGCCGGATGCCTCCTTCCTGCTCAACATGCGCTTCGTCAGCCCAGTGCCGAAGAAGATGCTCGACGGCAAGGACCTTACGAAAGATGCCTTCTTCCAGAAGCCGGTCGGCGCAGGGCCATTCGTCTTCGTCTCTTGGCAGGTAGGCGGCGACTTTGTGGCGCAGCGCAACCCGAACTATTACCAGAAGGGACTCCCATACCTCGACAAGTTCACGCATCGCACGATTCCGGACGCGCAAAGCCTCGTCAATTCGCTCCTCTCCGGCGACATTGACGGCTCCAATTATCCCAGCCCGGCGGGTGCAGAGAAGTTGAAGGCAAACAAGGACCTCAATGTCCTCGTGCCGCCCTTCTCATCGCCGGATGGCTGGACGTTCAATCTCAAAAATCCCTGGCTGGCGAAGAAAGAGGTCCGGCAGGCGGTTGCTTACTGCATGGACATGACACAATTTGCGAAGGATTCGCTCTACGGCCTCGGCAAGCCCGGCAATGGGCCAATCGCGCCGGGCAACGCGTTGTATGACAAGAGCCTGAAGCCATATACCTATGACCTCGACAAGGCGAAGGCGCTGATTAAGCAGGCGGGCACGCCGCCGAGCGATGTCTCGTTCATCGTCAACAAGGGCAATGTGTTGCGTGAGGACTTCCTCACCTACACGCAGGCGCAACTCCAGAAGACCGGCTGGAACATCAAGGCCGAAGCGATCGAGTACGCGGTCGCGACGGATAAGCTGTCCAGGAAGGACTACGATGTCTTCGGCGCGGGCGTTAATGGCGTGACGGTAGACGCAGGCGAGTTGTACGACCAGTTCTCCACGACTGGATCAGAGAATTTCAGCAACTACAGCAACGCGCAACTCGATACTCTGCTGACGCAGGCGAAGCAGGAATTGAGTCTCGACAAGCAGAAGCCGCTCTACGCGCAGATCCAGGCAATCGTCCAGGACGATGCGCCGACCTATTACGCCTGGTATCGCCCCTTCCTCCATGCGGTCAAGAAAAAGTTTGCTGGCTACGTGGACAGCGCGGACGAGGGCGGTGTCTTCTACGAACTCGAGCAGTGGTACGTGAACGGTTAGGAGCCTCACCCCCGGGCCCCTCTCCTTTGCCTGGCAGCAAAGGAGAGGGGAAGCAATGCGGGGAGGGAAGCGGGAAGGATGAAAGGGACGGGGAATGAGCGGGATTGGTGCGTACATGGCACGCCGGGTGCTAATTGTCATCCCGCTACTGCTCGGGCTTTCGATCATCATGTTCGCGCTCATCCACCTCGCGCCCGGCGACCCGGTGCGCGCCTTCATCTCGGAGGGGAACGCCGATCCGGGTTTCATCGAGCAGACGCGCCACAATCTCGGCCTCGATCAGCCGCTGCCCGTGCAGTATGCTCGGTATCTCGGGCGGCTCGTGCGCGGCGATCTCGGCACGGCCTACACGTTCAACAGCAAGCCCGTCCTCGAACTGATCGGCAGCCGGATCGGCGCGACAGTTCTGTTGCAGGGCATCTCGCTCGGCCTGGCCCTGCTGATCGCTGTTCCGCTCGGCATCCTCTCCGCCACACGGCAGTACAGTTGGCTTGACAACACGACGACGGTCGGGTCATTCATCGGCCTCGCCATTCCAAACTTCTGGCTCGCGCTCCTGCTGCAACTCTACCTGAGCGTCCAACTTCACTGGCTGCCGACGATCAGCACCGGGCAGGCGCAAGCGCCCTTTCCGGGACGGATCAAGTTCTTCGTCATGCCGGTGATCGTCCTCGCGCTGCCGTCTGTCGCCTACTTCGCGCGCTTTATGCGCTCCGCGATGCTCGAAGTGATGCGGCAGGATTACATGACGAGTGCGCGGGCGAAAGGGCTTTCCAATCGCGCCGTCCTCTACCGGCACGGCCTGCGCAACGCCCTGATCCCGATGGTAACGGTATCCGGCCTGCAAATCTCGCGCGTGCTCGGTGGCGCGGTAATCATCGAGCAGATCTTCGCGTGGCCGGGGCTGGGATTGCTCGCGTATGACGCGATCACCCGGCGCGATTACCCGGTTATCCTTGGCGTGACAATGGTCGCAGGGGCGTTCGTCATCCTCGTTAACATCCTGATAGACTTTGTGTACGTGCTAGCTGATCCACGCGTCTCGCTCTCCGGGCAAGGCGCGGCGGGCGGGTAGGGGAAGTTCGATGTTCGGAGTTCGGAGTTCAGAGTAAAATCCACTCCGAACTCCGAACATCGAACATCGAACAGGGAGCGCCAATGTCACAGACCACGGACGCCTCACGACAGGCCATCGCGCTCAATGCCGAGGAACGCGGGATTGCGGCAGTGCAACCGCGTCGGAGTGTCGTATGGCGCCGGTTTCGCGAGAATAAACTGGCGGTCGCGGGCCTGATCGTCATTGCGCTGCTGTACGGCGTCGCCATTGTCGCACCACTGATCGCGCGCTACGATCCGCTAGTGCTGCAACCGGGCACGCGCTCGAAGCCGCCGTCTGCCCAGCATTGGCTGGGAACGGATCGGAACACGCGCGATGTCTACGCCCGCCTGATCGTCGGGGCACGGGTCTCGCTCAGCGTCGGCTTCACCGCAGTGCTGATTATCATGAGCGTCGGTACGGCGCTTGGCGCGATCGCCGGCTTTTTCGGCGGCTGGGTGGACGCGCTGATCATGCGCTTCACCGATATTCTCTTATCTATCCCACAGATTCTGTTGCTTATCTCCGCCGCCGCGCTCTTCACAGCGAGTTTACAGACGACGGTGATCGTCATTGGTCTTACCTCGTGGCCGGGCGCGGCGCGACTCGTGCGCGGGCAATTTCTCTCGCTGCGCAATCAGGAGTTCGTTACGGCGGCACGGGCAATTGGCGCGACCCCGGCGCAGATCATCCGGCGGCACCTCTTCCCGAACACGCTCGCCGTCATTATCGTCGAGGCGACGCTCTGGCTCTCCTACGCGATTCTGCTGGAAGCAGCGCTCTCGTACCTTGGCCTCGGGGTGCAGATTCCGACGCCCTCGTGGGGCAACATGCTACAACAAGGGCAGACGGAACTGCTGAACGGCGCGTGGTGGCTGACGCTCTTCCCTGGCCTGGCGATCTTTATCACCGTCCTCGCTTTCAACCTGATGGGCGACGGCCTGCGCGACGCCCTCGATCCGCGTCTGCGACGGCGGTGAGATCGGTTATTCCCTTGCGGTGTTGGTCTAGGCGTCGCGCCATTCGCGCGGGTCTATCTCCGCCTCGATGATGCGCTTGTGCAGCTCAAGGCTGATATCCTGATGATGCTCATTAAGAATTTTTAGGCGCTGTATATCGCGCGCCATGTGAGCGTACTTGCTGCCCTTGTATGGACCGCGAAAACCGAATTTCTTGAGGATGGCACTGAGGTCACGTCGTTTAGTCGGAATTGGGCCGTTCGGTGGCATCAGTCGGCAGCCGAGAGGGAATAGGTGAGCGTAAGGCCGTCAATCGGCAGGATGTCGTGATGCAGCGCAATGCCAAACACCAGCCAGTCTTCGCGCGAAGAGCGCAATTCGTCCTGGCATGCCGCTAAGGTCTTGCCGGTGGCCCAGATGCCATGCAATTCAGGGATGTGACCGTAGTACGGCTCGGGGTCATTGATAATCTCGTAGGCGGCGTGGCGCATCGCGGCGGCGGCGTAGTTGCTGAACATGATCGGCCTCCTGTGCAGGGAGAGTATACGCCAAGAGCGCTCAACCGAGCCTCGCTACTCGCTACTGTAAAGGGCCACAGCCTCTTCCAGTGTCCGCATTATTTTCCCGCCGCTCGCCTCGATCCAGTATTGCACCTGCAGGTTGATGACACTGCCTTCGTTGTCGCCGATCAGGCGGATATCGGTGCGGAGGCCGTGGACGCGCTTGCCGAGAGCGAAGGCAAAGCCTATCTCGCTCGCCGTGCCGGAGTCCATATCCACGCCATCCAACACGGCGAGTACCGCGTCGGATGCCCGGATGGATTCCTCATTTTCTCGTCCGACTTCAGTGTTCAACCGCCTGAGCGCCGCGACACGTTCCGCATAATCGGCGATCGCGTTCGTGTGCTGGAAGGCCGCATTAAAGTCACTCTTCCACGGGTTGATGATCTCGATGCCCGTCCCGGCGAGCGCTCGTTCTAATTCGTCCATGTACGCCTTCGTGGACGCCGCAAAACCGAGCGGTGACGCGAGATAGACCTTCATCTGCTTCTCCTGACGCGTAAACGGGCGATCTATTCAGCTACATATTGCGCCACTCAGGGTGGCGCTTTTCGAGAAAGGCGCACATGCCCTCCTGCGCGTCAGCGAAGGTGGCGTTGAAGGCCATCACTTCCATTGCGTAGTCGTATGCCTGATGCTGCGGCATCTCCAACTGTCGGTAGAACGCCTGCTTGCCAATGCCAACAACCAATTGGCTGCTGGCGGCGATCTTCGCGGCGAGGGCGTCCGTCACGCTTTCCAGATCAGCGGCGGGCACGACCCTATTTACCAGCCCGGCAACCAACGCTTCTCGCGCCGGGATAAGATCGCCCGTCAGGAGCATCTCCATCGCCTTCTTCCGGCTGACCGCCCGGCTCACGGCAACCATCGGCGTCGAACAGAAGAGGCCGATCTTGACGCCCGGCGTAGCGAAGCATGCCTCCTCAGCGGCGATGGCGAGGTCGCAGGTCGCGACCAACTGGCACCCGGCGGCGGTGGCAATGCCATGCACCTGCGCGATCACCGGCTGCGGGATGGACTGAATCGTCTCCATCAATGTGCAGCAGACGGCGAAGATATGCCGGTACGCGCCCGGCTCCTGGCCGACCATCTCGCTGAGGTCATGCCCAGCGCAGAAGGCGGGACCGTTACCGCGCAGGATGACGACCGCAGCCGTCTTATCCTGTCCGACCGCCTTGAAGCACGCAATTAACTCTTCCATGTGCGCGAGGCAAAGGGCATTCCGCCGCTCGGGTCGGTTCATCGTGATCGTCGCCACCGGCCCATCCGTTGCGACGAGAATGTGCTGATACATCTCCGTTGCGGTCGCTGTCATGCCTACTACCCTTTCCGTCACGCGGCGTGCCTGGTTAGGTTCATCATAGGGCGCGACACACGGAGGAACAAGCCCCTGCCGCTTGTTCCTCGTTTCTTTTGACTCTTACCGAAAGACCGTCACCAATATGACGCCCGCGACGACGCAGAGCGCGCCGAGCGCCATGCGTGGATTCACTTCCTCGTGCCCGCGCAGAAAGAGGCGGACAAGAAAGACGGTGACGAGCGGATAGGTGGAACTGATCGGCGCGACGACCACGACCGGCAACATCGAGAGCGCCAGGACATTCGAGCAATAGCCGAGGATCGCTGCGAGGCCGGAGAAGATGATGAAGAGCAACGCGCGGCGCTCCGGTCGCCATCCCGCACCTTGCGCGCGATAGGCGCGGACGGCCAAAGGCACCAGGACGAGCACGCCCGTCGTCAACGCGATCACGATGGCGCGGAAGGGCGAGCCATACTGCGCCAATCCCTGGCGAGTGAGAACGGCGTTGATGCCATAAGCGGTGGCGGCTCCGAAGGCGATCACATAGCCGATCCGCTCCGACGGATGCGTGAGACTCAACTCGTCACCACCAACACGACGCCCCCAACGATCAGCGCGACGCCGAGCAGTTGCGGTGGATGGATCGTCTCGCCTGTGTAGAGTACCGCGAGCAAGATCGAGATGAGCGGCGAGCAGGCGAAGAGGGAGACGGCCCGCGTCGCACCGAGTCGCTTCGTCGCGTTATAGTTGCACTGCCGCCCGACAAGGAAGTTGATCACGCCGACCATCGCGAACCACGCGAACCCGGCGCGCGGATACTGCGCCAGTCCACCCGGATCAATGATGAAGAGAAGGACGAGGCAGGCGACGAGTCCCGCGCAGAGCGAGAGACAGGTGCCGAGTGCGGGCGGGATTTGTCGCAATCCCTGCCGCGCCAGCACCGCGTCCGTACCCCAACCGAGCGACGCCATCGTGGCGGCCAAAATGCCAAGCATCCGTTTGTCTCCGTCACGCAGTCAGCGGTGATACGTATCTCGGCAACAAGCGTACTCGGCTTCCCTTTAGGCAGGAGGTTCAGGGGCAGGCTCGCCACGCCGTGCAACGACACCAGCGAGCAGTCCACCATAGATGAGATGAGCAAGAATCATCACGCGCGGGCGGTTAGGGTGGTCACGGGAGGCAGGAGGCATAATACCTAATGCGGGCACCCACCCCTGATAACTCGTTGCCCAGATGAGTAGTGCGAAGACCATCCCATGGAGCGTGGCAGGCACATGGAGCGGCAGGCGACGATGCAGGACTCCGAACAAGGCACCGCAACCGATTCCGAAGCTGAAGTGAAGCAGCGTCGCGACCGCGTCCTGCGCTGCTTCGTCGCGTTGCTGGACGCCCGCCATGTCAAGTGCAGCCCCAGCGATTTTGTCCGGCGGCTGCTCACCGATTAGCCCGGCCTTCCCGGCAGCAAGCATAAGAACGCTCATTCCTGCCGTGCCGACCACGCCACCAAGCCCACCATCAAGAATCGCCTTCACATCACGCTGCATGCATACCTCCATGACTGCGGTCTCGGGAAGGGCATTCTCTTCATTTTTCTTCTCCTCTTCTTGGTGTCCTTCGTAGCTAATCCCCTTCTCCCATGTCTCACTTGGCATTGACCCGGCGGATCGGAGCGTCGAGCGGGGCACACATCGCGTTGGCGATGATGCTGCGGGCGGTGAAGTGGCCGACGACGTGCGCATCGAGCAATGTCGCGGCGATCGCTTTGACAGCGGCGACCTGCCTCGGCTGGCGCAGAAGCGCGTGCGCGTCCAGGCGCGGACGCCGATCCCACCCTTCGGGAATCGTCATACCGCGTTCGATAAGCCGCGCCACGAAGAGATCAACCGTCGCTCGGTCGGCGTCGGCCTCCGGGACAACGCGCCGCCCGGTGAGCTGCGTCTCTGCCGCCGTACCCGCCCAGAGGATCGTCAATACCTGCAAGAGGCGCTCAGGCTGGCCGGGCGGGAAAGCGCATTTGAAGAGGTCAATCTGGAGGGGGCCAGTGATCGCCGATTCGGATTCAGCATCTGAAGTGACGGCCAGCATACCAAAGCGGCAGCCGAACGAGGCGGCAGATACCGCATGACCTGCCTCATGATACGCAGCCCGCTCCAATCGCACATTCTGCTGTCGGCTAAGCTTTTCCGCCATTATTCGCTCCTTGACGTCCGCAGGACTTGGACAAGTTACGCGTTTGTGGGGAAAAGAAGGACGCCAAGAAAGATTCCCGAATCTCGTACACCCTTACGCACCTTCCGTGCCACGCCAACGACGCGCCGGGCAGCGCATCTGCTACGATACAACTCCACAGCGACGCACGATGAGAGTATACGATGCAATCCACGACGCGGCAGGAGGAGAGTAAACGATGCAGGCAACAAACACGTTCAGCGCTGGAGCGATTGACATCGTGATCGTCGGCGGTGGGACATCTGGCGCAGCGTTGGCGGGGATCATCGCGCGAGATACTGACCGTTCGGTCGTCCTGCTCGAAGCGGGGGCGGACTACGGACCGCTTGCGGAGGGCCGCTGGCCCGCCGGGCTGCTCGACGCGCGCCATCTCCCGAAAACGCACGATTGGGGCTATCACGGGCTTGCCCACCCAGCGCACGGGAACGTCACTGCCTTTGACCGCGCGCGGGTGATCGGCGGTTGCTCCGCGCATAATGGCTGCGTCGCCCTGCTCGGCCATCGCCGCGATTACGACCGCTGGGCCGAACGCGGTAACACTGGCTGGGGCTGGGCGGATGTCGCGCCATCGTTCGAGCGGGCGAAGCGCGGCCTGCGTGTCCGTCAGGTAGATGCCACCGAACTGACCCCATTCCACGCCGCCTTCATCGAGGGCGCGACACGAGTCGGCATCTCGCATGTTGCGGATTTAAATAATCCCGATGAACTCCAGGGTGTGGCGGCTTCCCCCGTTAACATCACCGACGGCATCCGCTGGAACTCCGCGCTCGGCTACCTCGACCCGGTGCGCGACCACCCGAACCTGCGCATCATCGGCGATGTCCTCGTGGATCGCGTCGAAGTCGCCAATGGGCGGGCCATCGCGGTGCATGCGATGATCGGCGGGCAGCCGGTGCGCATCCCCGCCGCGCGGATCGTCCTGGCGGCGGGTACGTACGGATCGCCGGCCATCCTCCTCCGCTCCGGTATCGGCCCGGCGGACGATCTGCGCCCCCTCGGTATCGCCCCCGTCCATTCCCTGCCCGGCGTCGGGAAAGGCTTGGTGGATCACCCGACCGTCAAAGTCCACTTCGCAGGGACGGAGCGCCTACACCGCGCGATGGACGACTTCGAGGCGCGGCAGTGGCGACCGGACGAGCAGTCGCTCGCGAAGGCGCGCAGCCGTCGTTGCACGGAGGCGTTTGACCTGCACCTCTACTCCGTCGCTTCGCATCCGCCCGGCGGCAATAGCTGGGTCTATCAGGTCTATGTCAGTTCCGTCCTGCCACGCTCGGCCGGATCGGTGAAACTCGCCTCCACGGACCCGGAAGCGCCGCCGATCATTGACCACGGCTACCTCTCGGATACGGACGGCGAAGACCGCGCCGTACTCGCGGACGGCATCGAGTTGGCGCGGGGGATTGGCGCGGCGGCGGGCGTCGCGCCGCTCTATGGCGACGAAACCGTGCCCGGCTCCGCCCACGAGACGCGCGCCAACCTCGACCGTTTCATCGAGCGGACGGTAGACATCTACTACCATCCGACAAGCACTTGCACGATGGGCCCGGCGAGCGATTCCTTCGCTGTCGTGGACCCGACAGGGAAGATACACGGTCTCGACGGTCTCTACGTCTGCGACGCCTCGATCTTCCCCACCCTGATGCGCGCGAACACAAACCTGCCCGCCGCGATGGTCGCAGAGCACATGGCAGCGGGAATCGGGGGATAATCTCACCCCCGGCCCCTCTCCATTGCTTGGCAGCAATGGAGAGGGGGTCGTTCCCTACCGATGATCCCGCACCGGCGCACGCTCTGCCTGCATATACAGATTGGACCAATCGCGCGAGCCGTCGTCCGGCGTCGTTTCCATCTTCACGCCGCGTTCCTGCACGGGTTGATTGCCGACGAGGAAGTCGTCCCAACATTGCTGCATCGTCGCGTAGTGCATGACGCGACCGCCCGGCCAAACGACCGAGAGCAACTGGCGCGGATAAGCAATCTCATACGGAGGTTCCATGCGATAGCGCGCAAGTGCGCCCTCATCAATCTCGATGCCGAGGCCGGGCGTTTCCGGCACGCGGAGATGGCCGCCACTGATGTTCAGCGGTTCGGCGAGAAGGTCGTCGCTGTAGTTGTTCAGGCAGGTGACAGCGGGCCACTGCGCGGCGGGTAGCACCGCGCCGAGGTGCGCCGCAAGCGCTGTCGTCAACCCGGTGCCGACAAGTTGTAGCCAGAACGGCTTGTTGAACGCGCCCGCGAGCAAGCCCGCACGAAGCACGTTGCTGATGCCCCCGCTGAGGACGAAGCCGTCGCACGACTCCGCCTGCGCGACCCGCGCGAAGGACGGCCCCCCGTAGCCGTTCGGGAAGTGGACCGCCAGCGGGTGCGTGATCGTACCCCGCAATTGTCTATACCCCTCCAGATCAAGGTGTGGCAGGGGGGATTCGTAAATCGCCATCCGCTCGTATCTGTCTAACTCCGTGAGCACTGGCGCGGCATTGCCGACATTCAGGAGCATCTCGTTCCAGTCCACGTCAATCCGGTAGTGCGGCGGCGTCACGGCGCTGACGGCCTCGACCTGGGCGTAGATGTCAATCCACGGTCGCACCTTAAATTTGTGCGCGGTATAGCCCCCCGCGACGGCGTCCTTCGCCTCTTCCGCGAGGTCTTCCGGCCCCATCTTCGTGTTCCACCAGGCGATTGGGCACCACTCCCGTACCTTTGGCAGATTGAAGAGCCGGTACGCGGGCACACCGAGCGCCTTGCCGACGACATCATAGAGCGCCATCTGCAACCCCGCGCCGAGCGAGTCGTCGCCGAGGAAGTCCGCCGGATTTTTGCCTCGTACCCGTTCCACTGCTGCGTCCGTCACGCGCCCCCAGGTATAGTGCGGCAGTGTCTCGCCGTAGCCGATAAAACCCGCGTCCGTCACAACGCGCGTGATCTCCGAGACACGCCATTGACCGACGAGCAGCGCATTCCACGGCCGCACGCGCGGCACAAAGGGCACGTCCACGGTGATCCGTTCGATTTCGGTGATGCGCATGGAAACCAACCCCCTGCCCCCTCCCGAAACGGGAGGGGGTGACGCAATGTGAATATCCGCGCGCTCGATCCAACATCCTGCCTTCTGGGAGAGGGCGCATGCTATGCGCCCCTACCACTCTCCCTTCCCTCGGAGGGAAGGGGGTTGAGGGTCAGGCAATCCCTGGCCGCTTCGTATGCCAGTCCGTCCGCGCCTGATATGCCCGCGCAACGGCGAGGATCGCATTCTCCGTACCGGCACGGCCAACGAACTGGATAGCGGTCGGCAGACCGCGCTCGCCGAAGCCGCTCGGCACGCTGATCGCCGGGAGACCCGCGACATTGCCGACCGCGCCGATTGCGGGGCGACGACCCGTCGCGGCCTTGAAATACTCGCTGAACCGCATCGTGATCGGGCTGGCGACGGCATTCGTTGTCGGGCAGACAATGGCGTCGTACCGGGCGAAGAGCGCGTCCACATCGCGGACGATCCGGCGACGGATACGCAGGGCATTGATGTAATCCTTCGCCGCGACCGTGCGGTAGGCGAGTGGCGCGACGTGCGTCTCGGTCGCCGCGAGTTCCGATAGTTTGCCGCTCGCCATGAAGTCGTCGAAGGCGCTCGCCGCCTCCGCATGCAGAATTGTCTCGGTCACAGGGCCGTACGGGAAATCAGGCAGCGTCACATCCTCGAAGGTGGCGACCGCGCGCAGCACATCGAGCGCCGCGCGATAGTTCGCGCCGACTTCCGGCTGCGTCTCGCCTTCCGCGACAGGCAGCACACCGAGCCGGAAGCCAGCAGTCCGCGCCTGCTCCGGTTCATAGCGGTAGTCGAGCGTCAGGCTCGTCTCGTCCTCCGGGTCGGGGCCGGCGATGGTGTGCAAGACAAGGCCGCAATCGTCCGCCGTGCGGCACATCGGGCCGAGTTTGTCGAGCGTCCAACAGAGCGCCATCGCGCCCCGCCGACTGACGCGCCCGTAGGTAGGCCGTAGGCCGGAGACGCCGCAGTACGAGGCGGGCGTCGTGATCGAACCCCAGGTCTCCGTGCCGATGGCGAAAGGGACGGCCCCTGCCCCGACCGTCGAGCCGGAGCCACTGGACGATCCACCGCTCCACGCCTCCAGATTCCACGGATTACGGCCTGGCCCGGTGATGCTGGCGTTGGGCTGGTTGTACCCCATCCCGCCTGCCAACTCGACCATGCTCAGTTTCGCAACGAGTACCGCCCCGGCAACCCGTAATCGCTCGATTACTGCCCCATCGCGGTCGAACTGCTGATCCTTGAACGGCGTCGCGCCCCAGGTCGTCGGGATGCCGCCCGCCGTGGCAAGCAGGTCTTTGGCACCGTAGGGAATGCCATGCAGCGGGCCGCGATCATGGCCCCGTGCCAACTCATGTTCCGCTGTACGCGCCTCGTCCATCGCCCGCTCCCGCGTCAGCGTGACGACGGCATTTAGGCGCCGCCCAACGGTGTCAAGGCGGTTGAGGAAGTACTCTGCGAGTTCGGTCGGTGTCGTCTCCCCGGCGCGCAGCATCCGGCCCAGTTCGCGGATGCTCAGGAACGCGAAGCGGTCATCTGCCATCGTTCACTCTCCCCGATAGGCGCGGAAGACCGTGCCCGGTTCGTCGCCGTTGGCCAGCCCGTACGCCGCCAGCGCCGCCGCGTTCGCCCGGTTCCGCTCGATCCCCGTGCGGATTTTCTCCCGCCCCGCCTCGTCCAACCGCTCCCCAAATTCCGCTTCCATCACAGCCATCATCTGCTCAACGACCGGATCCTTGTCACCCTGTTGCTCCGCCACTGTTTTCCTCCCGTGTCCACACGACTTCACCGTCACTGTTCGCTACGTCGATTGTCGCTCTTTCTCACGCCGATCAAACTCTTCTTCGTTATAGGCGAAGGCTTCAGGTTGCGGAAGAATGGCAAACATCGAGAGGTCCGCTCGCCGAACGGCTACCTTCGCGAGGTATCCGCCACTGCTCATCAAATGGTCCACATGACCATATTATCCGCATCGTATCCGTACAATTGAATGAACGAATAGCCAGTAAACTGGGGAGCGGTCATCATGTCCCAGTACGCGGTTTTCTGGCTTGTGGTCAACTTCGACGAGTATACTTGGATCGTCAGCGTTCACACATGTTACGCGGGCAGATTTCCGTTGCCGCCGCACTTCATCACAGCCCCTGAACGGTTGCTCCATAAGATATGCGACCATCGCTCGTTCCCAATCGTTCAGTTCGCGTGGCGGCACAATGGATTTCCAGAACTCGCTGGTATTACCGGACGATTTCGGTTCCTGCGTAGTCATAATCTCATCCCCGACCGCATCGTCATTCTACCTGCTCTCGCAGTCACTCGGTGCGATTATGAAGCGGCAAGAGTATCAACGAACGTTTGGAGATGCAGAAACAGCCGATCGGGATTCTCCACGAGCGGAATGAAACCGAATTTAATGTAGAAATCGCGTGCGTTCTCTTTCGGGTCCACAATCATCGCAAAGACGGCTATCACGTCCTGCTCATAGACTCGCAGAAGCGCGTCTATGACAAGGCTGGTACCGAAATCCTGCCGTTCGTACTGCCGATCTACTGCCATGCGTCCGAGCAAGACAACAGGAATAGGGTAGCGCGGCAGATGGACGGTGAATTGCTCCGGCACCGCGTCATATTCCAGGGAAGCAGTGGAAAGTGTACAGAAGCCAATGATGTGATCCGTTTCACAGTTCCGAAGCACCCAGGCATTGGCAATCCTACTCTCGACATTCGCGAGTGCATGGCGACGAAAATAGTTCGTGATCTGATGGTCCGTACAGCGGAACGCCGCTCGATTGTGCTGTTCACCGAGCGGCTCAACGACAAACCGATCACTCGCCACGCGTTCGCTCACCGAACAATGCGAAATAGTCCGCTACCGCCGCCTGGAGCCGATCATTCGCTTTCGGTGGGTTGAGCATCGCCTCGGCAAAGATCATACTGTCACGCTGCGAGAGCGTGATGCGCTGATGCGACTCGATGGTTTCGCGCGCCTTAGCAGCCGCGCTGGTGAGCACGAAATCACTCGTGCTCCGCCCTTCGAGCGCCGCCGCCTGATCAATCAGCGCCCGCACGTTCTCCGGCATACGGATATTGAATCGCGGCGTCTTCGTCCGTTCATGTGCCTCGGTACGCATCATCTTCCCCTACATGCTCAATAAAGACCGCTCAGTATTTTGTATATCTATCCGGCGGACAAAGCAATGCGGGGCAGACCCACGAACCGGCCCCGCATCCACTATCAATTGACTGATCCCAGCGGCATTACGCGCCGGAATAGCGGCGGCGCAGTAGCGATCCAGCGGCGATCAAGGCACAGCTGCCCATCACGACAATCAGTTCGCGCGCATTTCGCCAACGCGTGACAGTCGGCATACCTGTGTTCGGTAATGCCGTCACCGTCGTGCCTCCAGTATCACCTTTGAGCGTGAGGGAGTTGAGGGCGGTCGCCCCCTGCTGAAAAAAGGTGGCGAAGTCGTTCTCGGCGGCGGTGAAGGTGATAACGTAGATCGTGTTCGCTTGCATCGTGATGATCTGCGCGCCGTGCAACGTGCCCGCTTGTGGCGGGGAGAGCGAGTAATCGTAGCGGCGCGCGGGCTGCCCACCCACCGTCAAAGTCTGGATGCCCCCCGGCCCTTCCTGGTAGCCCGGTAGCGACTGTGCGACACCGGCACGGCTTTGTGTAACGACCTGATCGAGGTTCACGCCGGTCGGCACGGCGACCGTGACGACATTGAAGTTTCCGTTCAGTGGCGCGGCAGCAGTGAAGACCGCACCGACCGCCGTTCCTGCCGGAAGATTCGCGCTCGGCGGCAAGCTTCCCGGCTGCCAGCCCGTCGGAGCGGTGAAGGTAAAGCGCCCTTGCGGATCGGCATACGTTGCCCCTTGCGCCGCAACGGGACCAACCGCACAGAGACTAAGCAGCGCGACGAAAATCAGGGTCTTCCACCCTCCGTATCGTACCATCCCACCCCTCCTTTACTGCCCACACAATCGTTCGTCGGTTGTTGTTCGCAATACCGATGCCGCTATGATAGCAATAATCCGGTCGCGGCGATGCGTCCTTGCCATCTAACGACGCGCTCCGTATGCTTGTCCATGCGTGACGGGCCGAATGAAGGGACAGATGAACACCGTAGAGCATATCGTCGCTGACAACCTGCGCGGGTTATGGATCGTCTGGCACGACTACGCGGCGCGCGCGAATGGGCGCTGGTTCCCCGGAACGAGCGTTCCTGACGCGCTGGCAAACGGCACGCGATTCTGCCGCGCGAATCTCAATTTTACGATTGACGACCAACAGGTGCCATATCCTCGCTTTGGTGCCGACGCGGGCGATTTCGTGGCGATGCCGGACGTGGAGACGTACGCACCGCTCCCCTACCATCCCGGTATCGGGCGCGTCCTCTCGTACCTTCGCACTGAGGCGGGCGAACCGTGGGAGGGCTGCCCGCGCACGCGACTACGGGATATGTCGGATGCGTTGGCGCACTGTGGCTTCTCAGCGCGAGCGGCATTCGAGCCGGAATTCACCCTCTTTCGTACGATGGAGGACAGGAACTATACGCCCGCTGATGCCTTTACAATGTACTCCGTTGCCCGGATGGAGGCGGAGCACGATCTGCTGGATGAGATCGCAACGACACTTGCACAGCAAGGAATCCACGTCGTCGGGATGGGTGCGGAATATGGCGCGGGCCAACTGGAAATCAACCTGCACCATGAATATCCCGTCAAGGCGGCGGACGATCTGCTTACCTTCCGCGAGACGGTCAAGGCGCTCGCCCGGCGGCGCGGCCTGATTGCCTCCTTTATGCCGAAGCCGTACGACCATCTGGCAGGTAACGGTGTCCATGTCCATCTCTCCTTGTGGGACACGGAGGGAAGTTCGGAGTTCGCGGTTCGAAGTTCGGAGAACGAGGATATTGGCCCCTTCGAACTCCGAACTCCGAACCGCGAACTTCCCAAAGACCGCTCGGCGGGCGACGGGCCACTTGGTCTCTCGGCGGCGATGACGCGCTTTATCGCCGGCGTACTCGTCCATGCTCCGGCGCTTTGTGGCGTCTTTGCACCAACAGTTAATTCCTACAAACGGCTGCTCCCCGGCTCATGGGCGCCCGCACACATTGGCTATGCTGCCGACAACCGTGCCGCGCTCGTCCGCGTGCCCGGCGCATCGCGCCCCCGGATGGAATTCCGCGCGGGCGATCATACCGCGCACCCGCATCTCGCCCTCGCCGCCTTGATCGCAGCGGGGATTGACGGCCTGGACCGCCAACTCGATCCCGGCCCGCCCGCCACCGGTGATCTCGGCCACTTGCCGGACAATGCGCTGGCGGCGCAAGGTGTCCGCCTCCTTCCACGCACCGCGCACGAAGCGCTGGATGCCCTCGAGGCGGACCCGGTCGTGATGGCCGCTCTCGGCCCTATCTGCGGCCCCGAGATGCTTCGCATCCGCCGCGAAGAACTCGCCCGTTACGACCGTCACGTCTCCGACTGGGAGCGCACCGTCTACCTCGAACGAACCTGAAGTGATTGAACCGCAGAGACGCAGAGAGCGCAGAGAGGGAAGAGACGAAGACTTATGAAGGGAAGAAGATACTACGAAGGAGACAACCTTCCAGCATCTCTGTCCCTCTCTTCTTGTCTTTCTCTGTGTCCTCTGCGGTTCAATCGTTTTCATTGACTGGAGAGACTGATGACTGAAGAGTTGCGGGAAGAGATTGGGCAGGTGGCGTTTGTGGATCACCATGTCCATGCGCCGTATAAACGGGCGCACGAAATTCCACTCGATGATTTTCGCAGACCGTTCACGGAGGCGAGTATCCCAGCGGTCTGGACAGAAAATATCCAGACGCTGATCGGCTACCAGTGGATGGTGCGGGAACTGGCGCGCCTGCTACATTGCGAGGCGACCGAAAACGCGGTGCTTGCGGCGCGGAACGGGATGGCCGTCGTGCCGTATCACCGGCTGCTGGTGGATGCGGCAAACCTCGGCGCGTGCTACGCGGATGATCTCTTCGCCGTCGGGCAATGCTACCCGATTGATGTCTGGTCGGAGGTGATTCGGCGGCCCGTCGAGCGAGTGCTGCGCGTCGAGACATTTGTGGAGCAGGGATATGCGGCGTGCGAAACGCTGGACGACGCGCTCGAACGGCTGACGCGGGAAATTACGTCGCCCGCGCGGCGGCTCGTTTCGCTGAAGAGCATCGCGGCCTACCGCACCGGCCTCGCCTTCGATCCGCCGAGCGCCGCACAGCGCCAAAAAGCGGCAACCGCATACGCCGAACTCCGTGCCTCAGCACTTTCCCCTGGCAGGATCGCGGACAAGGCGCTCGTGGATACCATCGTCTGGACAGCACTGGAGGCCGCCGCGCCGCAGGCGTTGCCGATGCAGTTCCACGTTGCCTTTGGGGATGACGACATTATTATGACAAAGAACGACCCAACGCTGATGCGCGCGCTTTTCGCGCACGAGCCGTTTCGCGCCGTGCCGCTCGTCCTGCTCCACTGCTACCCGTTCCACCGGCAGGCGGCGTATCTCGCCTGTACCTACCCGAATGTCTACGCGGATCTCGGACTGACCATCCCGATTGTCGGGCCAGGTGCGGCGATGGTGCTGGCAGAAACGCTCGAACTCTGCCCGACGCGCCAATTGCTCGCCTCGACGGACGGCCATATGGAACCGGAGTTCCAGTGGTTCGCCATCTTCGTCTGGCGCTGGGCGCTTGCCCGCGTCCTCGGCCAGTACGTCGAGTGGGACATCGTTAACACCGACACGGCCCTCGACACCGCCCATGCTATCCTGCACGACAACGCACTGCGCATCTACCGGACGGAGAATTGAACCGCGAAGGCGCGAAGGAATACAGAGAAGAGTAATGAAGGATTCTCGCTTTTCTCTTCGCGTCCTTCACGCCTTCGCGGTTAGAATCTCCTTGTTGTCGAACCGCGATGTACAGAGGGGGATGAGATGATAGATCAGAAACTGTTGGAGAAGGTGGAGTGGCGGCTGGTGGGGCCGTTTCGGGGCGGGCGGTGCGTGGCGGTGGCGGGTGATCCGTCCGACATGCTCACGTTTTATTTCGGCTCGACGGGCGGCGGCGTCTGGAAGACGCGCGACGGCGGTGCGACGTGGAACAATGTCTCGGACGGCTTCTTCCACACCGCATCGGTCGGCGCGATTGCCGTTGCTGAGTCCGATCCGAATGTCCTCTATGTCGGCATGGGCGAGACGACGATTCGCGGCAATGTCACGCATGGAGATGGCGTCTACAAATCGTCCGATGCGGGCGCGACATGGACGCACTGCGGCCTCGTCGAGACGCGACACATCGCCAAGGTGCGCATCCATCCGACGAACTCCGATGTCGTCTACGTCGCAGCGTTCGGGCATGTCTTCGGCGCGAACCCGGAGCGCGGCGTCTACCGCTCCAACGATGGCGGCACGACATGGGAACGCATTCTCTTCCGCAGCGAACTGGCGGGCGCGATTGACCTTGCGATGGCCCCGCACAACCCGCGCATCCTCTATGCCGCCTTCTGGGAGGCGAACCGGACACCGCACAGCCTGACGAGCGGCGGGCCGGGCAGTAGCCTTTACAAATCTACCGACGGCGGCACGACCTGGAAAGAACTGACGAACGCGCCCGGCCTGCCGAAGGGGCTTTTGGGCAAGATTGGTGTCGCCTGCTCCGCGAAGAGTGATCGCGTCTGGGCGCTAATCGAGGCGGAGGACGGTGGCCTGTTCCGCTCCGAGGATGGCGGCGCGTCGTGGGAGAAGATGAGCGATAAGGCCGATCAGCGGCAGCGGCCGTGGTACTACACGCACATCATCGCCGATCCGACGGAGCCGGACACGCTCTGGGTGCCGAATGTCCAACTCTGGAAGTCCACCGACAGTGGCCGCTCGTTCCAGCAAATCCCGACGCCGCACGGCGACGATCACGACCTCTGGATTGACCCAGCAAATTCGATGCGAATGATCGAGGGGAACGACGGCGGCGCGTGCGTCTCGTACAGCGGCGGCGCGGCGTGGTCCTCGATCTACAATCAGCCAACCGCCGAGTTCTACCATGTGACGGCGGACAACGCCGTCCCCTACCGCCTCTACGGCGCGCAGCAGGACAACACGACGATCTCCACACCGAGCCGCTCTGACAACGGCGCGATCACCTGGGCGGAGAACTACACCATCGGCGGCGGCGAGAGCGGCTACATCGCCGTCCGGCCCGACGACCCGAACATCGTCTATGCCGGCTCCTACTGGCTCGTCACGCGGTACGACCATCGCACGCACCAATCCCGCAATATCATGCCGTGGCCGGAGAACCCGATGGGCTGGAGCGCGGGCGATCTCAAATACCGCTTCCAGTGGACGTTCCCGATCGTCGTCTCTCCGCATAACCCCGACACGCTCTATGTCACCTCCAATGTCGTTCACCGCTCGACCGACGAGGGCGCGCATTGGGAAGTAAGTTCGCCCGACCTGACGCGTAATGAACCGACGCGGTTGGGTCCGTCCGGCGGGCCAATTACGAAGGACAACACGAGCGTCGAGTATTACTGCACCATCTTCGCCCTCGCGGAATCGCTCGTGCAGCAGGGCGTCCTCTGGGCCGGGTCGGACGATGGCCTCGTCCACGTCACCCGCAACGGTGGCACGTCGTGGAAAAACGTCACACCCAAAGATCTCCCCGAATGGGCGATGATCTCGATCATCGAGCCGTCACCACACGACGCGGGGACGGCATACGTCGCCGCCACCCGCTACAAGTCGGACGACTTCGCCCCCTATCTTTACAAAACGAGTAATTACGGCGCAACATGGATGAAGATCACAGACGGCATCGCGGAAAATGCCTTCACCCGCGTCATCCGTGCCGATCCTGACCGTACGGGGTTGCTCTACGCAGGCACGGAGACGGGTCTGTACGTCTCGTTCGATGACGGCGCGCACTGGCAGTCGTTGCAGTGCAATCTACCCGTCGTACCAATCCACGATCTCGCAGTGAAGAATCAGGACCTCGTCGCCGGGACGCATGGCCGCGCCTTCTGGATTCTCGATGACCTGACGCCGCTCCATCAGATAACGGATGGCATCACGGATGAGGCGGCACACCTCTTCACGCCGCGCCCAACGATCCGCTTCAAGAGCGGCCTGCGTCGCTTCCATGTCGGCGGCCCGGCGAAGGGCTATCTCTCCGTCGGCGGCTGGGCACAACCGACCTACCAGGACCCAAAGCCCGGCAGCCCGCTCACTTTTTTCGAAGCGGGCCGCAACCCGACCGATGGCGTCGTCATCAATTACCACCTGAAGGAGAAGCCCGACGCCTCGATCTCCCTCACCTTTCTCGACGCGCAGGGCAACGAAATCAAAACCTTCAAGAGCGAGGAAAAGAAGAAGCCAGTAGCCGTAGGGGCGGTGCTCGAACCGCCCTCCCCTCTTCAGTTCTCCCATGAAAAGAAGGAGCCGGTAGCGCCCGCCGAGGCGGGCATGAACCGCTTCGTCTGGAACATGCGCTACCCGGACGCAACGAACGTTCCCGGCGCAATCTTCTGGGCAGGCAGTGTGGACGGCCCCATCGCCGCTCCCGGCCAATATCAGGTGCGTCTGACGGTTGGAGAGACGACGCAGACCGTTCCCATCGAGATTCGCAAGGACCCGCGCGTTGCCGCAACGCAGGCGGACCTCGATGCACAGTTCGATCTGCTCCTCAAGATCCGCGACCAACTGACGCGCACGAGCGATGGCATCAACCGGCTGCGCGATGTCCGCACGCAAGTCGAGGGGTGGGAGAAGCGCGTCGAAGGGCGCGAGGAGGCCACAGGCGTCCGAGAAGCGGCGACCGCCCTAAAAAAGACGCTCACCGAGATCGAGGAGGAACTGATTCAGGTCCGCTCCAAGGCGCTGGAGGACCCACTGAACTTCCCCGTCAAACTCAACAACAAACTGGCGAGCCTGTCTGGCGCGGTGGCGAGCGCGGACACCGCCCCCGCCCAGCAGACGTACGCGGTCTACGACGACCTTTCCACGAGGATCGGCCTCCATCTTATCACGCTCTCAACGGTGATCGAGACGGACGTCTCGGAGTTCAATCAACTGGTGAGCAGACTGAACATCCCGGCCATCGCGCCGCCCACCAGACAGCAGTAATACGCTTTCACGATGGTCATGTCGTCATTGTTCACGAGAAGATCGCCACACGAGTAGGGGCGCAGAGCATGCGCCCCTACCGACAAATCACGGCAGACCTATCGTGAAAGAGTAGAACGAGCAATGAGTGGATTTCGATCCCTTCCTCATTGCTCATCGCTTATCGCTTCGTCATCGGTCAAAGGTGAGGGATTCAGCCTCTTCGCGGAGCCAGGCATCGAGTCTGCGCCCAACCGCATAGGGATGCACGGCGCAGGTCAGGGGGCGGGCGTTCTCGCCGATAATCCGCTCGGTCTCCGCCGCACGATCCGCCCAGGCACCGTTAATTAGCGCGATCGGATCAGCCTGTACGACCGCTTCACGGGGGAGCGCGAGATGCTCCGCCCAGAGATTGATCCGCATATCACGCGCGAGCGCGGCGTCGCACATCACCGCGTTGACCTGGCTGTTGAAGATCAGCCCGCGATTGTTCAGATTTGCTGAGCCGACGGTTAGCCATTCGTCGTCAATGATCCCGACTTTGGCGTGAATGTAGATCGGCCGATAGGTGAATGGAGAGACGCCGATGCCGGGGCCGGATGCGTAGAGCGAGTAGACAGAGACGATGCCCCGCCCGTTGTCCACCTCGCGCAGGATTTCGACATTGCGATCATTGTCCCATTTGCCATCGTGGGCGTTCGCGGGGAGGACGATGACGATACGGAAGGGGTCGGCATGATCCCGGTTGATCGCCGCGATCAGCACGTCCACGATGTCCGGAGACCAGAGATACTGGTTCTCCAGGTAGATGAATCGCCGCGCCTGCTGAATCGCACGGAGATAGGTGTGGTAGATGCCGAACTCGCCGCGCGGGGCGAACGCATAGGTATCCTTCGCGATGGTGCGCACGATCTGCATCGGTGTCCGCCAGGATGGGTCACTCTCCGGCTCGCGATGCGGGAGCGCGCCATCGCCGGTCGTCGCCTGCCATCGTTGATGGAATGTCCGCTCGACATCAGCGACGGCCTCTCCCTCGATTTGCACCTGCACATCGTGCCAGTTCGGGCCGTGCCGCAGGGGATGGCGCTGCGTATCCCAGCGGTCGCCTCCGAGCGTCGTCAGGTCCATACCGCCGACAAAGGCGATCTGACCATCCACGATGACCACCTTTTGATGGTGGCAGTGTCCGAGATGCGCGCTTTCGTCGAGCGCGCATTGGATATCGCCGGTGGCTTCCTCTTTGATGAGGGCCCGCACATCCTTCATCGCTCGCTTCGTCGGTTGCACGACAGCGGGGGCACCGCACCACAAGAGCACGCGCACGGGGATGCGTTGCGCTGCCTCGGTGAGGAGATCGAGCAACTGGGTCTGGATTAAGTCGTCTTCGTTCCGGCGCAGCAGCGGAATCCGGGGGGTCAGCGACCAGCCACTGATGTAGATGTAATGCCGCGCGTGCGTCAGCGCTTCGTGGAGGGCGGTAAAATAGTCCTCTCCGTCAATTAGCAGCGTGATGCGATTCGCCCGGCGCGGCGGTGTGCCACCCGGAAACCACCGGTCGTCGTCGCCCCACCAGGTCTCCCGCGCCCGACGCATGGTCGCCGCATCTACTTTGCCGTGATCGAGCGTCCGTTGATGACGGGCGCGGTGCAGCGGCCCAATGGCGTGATGGAGCCGCCGATTGAGTTTCGATAGCGATCCAAACACCGACACGCATCGGTCTCCTTCCATTCGGCTGGGTTATCAACACATCCGAAGAATGTGCATTGCACGCCGGGTGCCATCCCCGACGCGGCCCAATCGGGCGGCGAGAAAGAGTACCTGCAATACTTCATCGAATCTTCATCTTGACGCGGTACGCTCATAATGAACGTGAGAAGGAGCAGGCCAGTTGCGTATTCTGGTTGTCGAGGATGAACATCGGATCGCCGCCTTCCTCAAGCGCGGACTGGTCGAAGAGGGGTACGCGGTGGATGTCGCGTACGATGGTGACGAAGCGCTGGACTGGTATGCCATCGCTCCCTATGATCTCATCGTCCTCGATGTGCTACTGCCCGGACAGTCCGGCATCGCGGTCTGTCGTACCCTGCGTCAGCGCGGCGTCCACACACCAATCCTCATGCTGACCGCGCGAGATGCGATCGAGGACCGGGTCGCGGGGCTTGACGCGGGCGCAGACGATTACCTGACCAAGCCCTTCGCCTTCAGCGAGTTGCTTGCCCGGATCCGTGCCCTGCTGCGCCGCGAGCCGGGTGCGCGCGCACTCGTGCTACGGATCGCCGATCTCACGCTCGACCCGGCGACACATGTGGTACGGCGCGCGGGCGCGGTCATCCCGCTCGCGAACAAGGAGTATCAAATTCTTGAGTACCTGATGCGCAACGAAAATCGCGTGCTGACACGGACGGCGATCGCCGAGCACGCCTGGGATTACGAGTTCGACAATGCAAGCAACGTCATTGACGTGCATATCCGCGCGCTCCGGCGCAAACTGGACGACGAGTATCCGGTCAAACTGATTCACACCGTCCGTGGCGTCGGTTACAAACTCGCCATCGGGGGCGAAGGGTAGATGCGCAATCTCCGGGCGCATCCGTACTGGCAGTCGTTGCGCCTGCGACTCACCCTCTGGTATGTCGCATTGCTCGCGGTCATTCTTCTCCTTTTCAGCGGTGTCCTCGCGGTCCGCCTCAATACCACCCTCCACGACAATCTCGATGACACCCTCCGCAATCGGGCGAATCTCCTTGCGGGGACCATCACGAGCGATACGGGTATCCCGCGACTCAATTCCAGCCGCCTCCCCCTCGACTTCAATCAGGGCCCCCAGTTCATCCGCCTCTACGACGCGGCAGGCAACCTCGTCGCGGACATCGCCGCAGTCAACGGGCCGACGGGCACCGCGCCGCCGCCCGCGCTCGTCGGCGATGTCGCGGCGGCGCTACGCGGCATGACATCCATTCGCTCCGCAACGGTGGACGGCGAGCGCCAACGGGTACTAACGATGCCGCTCCGTCCCACTGCGCAAGGCGTCCTGCAAGTCGGCCTCTCGGAAGATGACATCCGCGAGACGGTGCGGTCGGTCGTCACCATCCTCGCGACCCTTGTACCGCTTATGCTGCTGATCGCCAGCGGTGGCGGACTCTTTCTCGCCCGCCGCGCGCTCGCTCCGGTAGATCGGATGACACGGGCGGCACGCGCCATTGAAGCGACTGACCTCCATCAGCGTCTCCCCGAGCCGCCGACGCAGGACGAGATCGGTCGCCTCGCCCGCACCTTGAATGCGCTGATCGCCCGCCTTGAAGCGGCGTTCACGCGGCAACGCCAGTTCACGGCGGACGCCTCGCACGAACTGCGTACACCGCTGACGATCATACGCGGCGAACTGGATGTGACCCTCCGGCGGGAGCGCGACGCGAGCGAGTACCGCGAGACACTGCTGACGGTCCATGATGAGGTGGCTCGCCTGCAAGACCTCGTCGCGGGCTTACTCCTGCTTGCACGCAATGATGAGCCGACGCCACAGCCAACGACCATAGTTGATCTTGGCGCTGTCGCAACGCTAGTCGCAACACATCTTCAACCCCTCGCGCACGCACGTCATCAAACGCTGACATTGGCCGCGAACCCCGCAACAGTCTGCGGGATCGCCGGTGATCTGGAGCGTCTCGTCCGTAATCTTGTGGAGAACGCGATCCGCTACACACCCGCGTATGGCGCGATCACCCTCACAGTGCGGCAGGAGGGCGAACGCGCGCTCGTCACGGTCGCGGATACCGGCCCCGGCATTGACGCCGCCGCGCTCCCGCAACTTTTCGACCGCTTCACGCGCGCGGACAGCGGACGCAACCGGGCGGCGGGTGGTGCCGGGCTTGGCCTCGCGATCGCGCAGGCTATCGCCCGCCGTCACGGCGGCGCAATCACCGTCACGAGCGTCGTGGGTAAAGGGAGTGTCTTCACGGCCACCCTACCCGGCGAATGAACGAGATGAATTTTGACTTCATTTCCAGTTCATCGTCATTTCAGTTCGCCACGGCATACTGCACGCGGTGAACGATCGCACCATAGGGCAGATTCGTACAGTATCTGGTTTGCAAACCTGAATCGTGTGATAGCCGCACATGGTGTGCGGCACAAATTGGACAAGGAGTAACGGTAATGACGATGCGACGAAAGATCGCCGCCGGTCTCGGTGGCTTGACCCTAATGCTCGGTACGCTGGGTGGCGCAGTTGCAGTCGGTGCGACGAACAACCATCCCGCTACCCCGGCGGCCGCTGTACAGTCCGGGCAACCGGATGGCGAGACGGCGGATGGGCCGGACGCGACGAACGGCCAGGACGTGGAGGACGCTTCGGGCGCGCAAGATATACCCGAAGCGGGCGATACACCCGACGCCACCAATACGGCGACCGGAGAGGGCACCGACAACGCCCAGGATGGTTCCGGCCCAGAGGTGGAAGACAGCGGATCTGACACGCCGGTAACGGTGACAACAACCCCGTAACAATACAACGGTGGGAGAGGTCAAGTGGCCTCTCCCATTCTGCTGTCGGTCGTCCGACACACAGCTGCGGTCTCGTTTTCTATTCATCGCATGCGCGCACCAACGGTTGGCGGAGTAATAGCAGTGGGGAGTGGCAAAACGAGAGGAGAGAGCAGCAGGCTGCCGGGGAAACATGACCTCGGCATGGTTTCTGCAACGACGCGCTCGTAGTCATGGTATCCGGTTCACCGTAAAAGGAGAAACACTCTCATGTCACCCACACGCCTCCGTACACTGCCAATCGTTTTCACGCTTGTATGCGCCTTCCTCCTTACGGCATGTTCGCTCGGTATAACCTCCAGTAAATCAACACCCGCGAACACATCCGTCCCTACTACGGTAGCGACGACGCAGGCCACAATCGCCGCAACGAGTCCGGCGCAGTCAACTGCTGTCGTATCCACCGTCTTAGCAACCAACGCGGCGAGTAACGCGACGACAACCACCGCAGGGGCGAGCACTACGACAACGATCGCGAATGCCTCTGCCAGCAGCACACCGGCCACGAGTTTGATCAGCGCCCCCGTATCGGCCTCCGGTCAACCCCTTTCCGTCGCGCAGATTAATCAGAAGGCGCGCCCAGCGGTTGTGCAAGTCACGAACAACCAGAAGGTGCAGGGGCGGTTCGGCACCGCTAATGGCACTGCCATACCTGCTGGCGTTGGTACCGGATTCATCTTCGACAAGCGCGGCTACATCCTAACAAATAACCACGTCGTCGAAGGCGCGAATTCTCTGACAGTCGCGACCACCGATAACAAAACCTTTGATGCCAAGATTATCGGCACCTACCCACAGGGTGATCTTGCGGTCATCCAGATCACCGGTACTGGCGATCTCCCGACAGTCGCTCTCGGCGATTCAAGCAAGTTGCAGGTAGGCGATCCGGTTGTCGCCATCGGCAACGCCCTTGCCCTTCAGGGCGGCCCGACGGTCACGGCGGGCGTCGTCTCGGCGCTCGGCCGCGTGGAACAGGAACCGAGCAGTGGCTCAACACCGGGAGCGTTCCTGGTTGATCTCATCCAGACCGACGCGGCAATCAACCCTGGCAATAGTGGCGGCCCGCTCCTCAACGCAGCCGGGCAGGTCGTCGGTATCAATACCCTGGGCAGCACGCAGGCGCAGGGTATTAACTTCTCCATCGCGATCAACTCCGCCAAGCCCGTCGCGGATGCGCTCATCGCCGGCCAGCCCGTGCCGCGCCCCTTTGTCGGTGTCACGACCGGCTCGCTCAATCCGCAGCAGGACGCGCAACTGAAACTGCCCGCGAACACCGGTGTCGGCATTGCCAGCGTCCAATCGGGTACTCCCGGCGATAAAGCAGGATTGAAGATGGACGACGTTATTATCAAGTTCGACGGTCAGGATGTGCATGGGGAAGAGGGCTTCGTCGGTCTTCTCCTCACCCACAAACCGGGCGACACGGTGACGTTCACCATCCTACGGAGCGGACAGCAACAGGACCTGAAAGTGATGCTCGGGCAAGCACCAAAGCAATAAGGAGCGTCCGAGAGGCATCCTCGTTCAGTCCCCTTCCTTTGAGGGAGGGGGCTTTCCTTTTCCCCCTCCCTCCGTGAAAAGAGGGTTTGGCTATACAAAAAAGCATGCTGGCACTTTCCATGCAATAGATGTGTCATGATTGTGTCTCGTCAGTTACTCGATGATGAATGGGGGCACGAAATGACGGCCACGACCTCGGCACCCACGAGCGACACACCGCAGAATGATCCGGCACACCGGACTGTTGCGGAGCATTATCAGCGGCAGATCCGGGGAACGGGCCGCGAAGCGCGTTTCCTCATTGCGCTGACATTCTTTATCACGTTCGGTATCGTGCGGTTTATTACCTACGCTATCCGCTACCACTGGCTTCCCTTCCTGCACGATAACGTCACGAAGAGTGGCCTCCATGTCCATCATTTCGTCTATGGGATCATCATTCTCCTCGTCGTCGGTTATGTTGCCCTCGCTTTTCCGGAGCGACAAGGCAAACGGCTGATCGTCCTCTCCCTCCTCTATGGCATCGCGGCGGCTCTGACGCTGGACGAATTCGCGATTTGGCTCAATCTGGAGGATGTCTATTGGGCGAAGCAGGGGCGCGAGAGCCTTGACGCGGTAGCAGGCGTCGCAACGCTCTTTCTGATCGCAGGCACGGGTGCACCCTTTTGGTCCGCCCTCTGGCGTGACGTCACGCGCCGCACATCATAGCCCTTTTGCCTACTGGGCATCACCCGTTTTTCCCCTTGGCATGCTGCTTGCTCAAGACACAGTGATTCATAGGTTGCGCGTGATAGTACATCATGCGCAACTGACTTGTGAGAGCAGGCAACGACACAAAGGTTCGCATGCTCATACGGGAAAGGAAAGGCACAGGCGATGACGATTTCTCAGCGCCCGCCCGCGTTGCCCGAGGAAGAAGAAAAGGAGAAGCCGGGTCTGACGGCGAGAGATCCCGCATTCGAACCCTCAATCATGGAAGGATCGTTCGAGGACTCGGTACCGGACGCGGATGGCCGCCTCGGTGATCGACGGACGAGTGACCAACCGAAGGGCATCAAGAAGGTTTTCAGTGTCCTTGGCCCGGGCCTCATCACCGGCGCGTCTGACGACGACCCTTCGGGCGTCGGTACGTACTCAACCGCCGGTGCGGCGACCGGATACCGCTATCTCTGGACAGCAATCATCACCTACCCGATGCAGGCTGCCATTCAGGGGATGTGCGCGCGTATTGGTCAGGCGACCGGCAAAGGACTCGCTTCGACGATTAAGCAGTATTACCCGAAGGGGGTCCTGTATCCCATCGTCATTCTGCTCATCTTTGCCAATACCTTCAATGTCGGCGCGGACCTCGCGGCCATCGCCGCCGGTATTAACTTACTGGTCCCCATTCCAATCATCACGCTGATTCCGCCGATCGCGGTCGGGTTGATCCTGCTTCAGGTTTTCGCTAAATACCAGATGATAAATCGTGTCTTCAAGTGGCTCTGCATCGCGCTCCTCGCTTACGTCGCAACAGCATTCGTCTCGCACGCCAATCTCGCCGATGTCGCCAAAGGCACCTTGATCCCGAAACTGCCGCGCACCAAGAATGACATCACGTTGATGATCGCCATTCTTGGTACGACGATCTCCCCCTATCTCTTCTTCTGGCAGGCAGGGCAGGAGATTGAGGAGCAGAAGGCGGAAGGGAAAACAACCGTCGCTGAGCGGCAGGGCACGACCAGCAAGGAGATCGCGAACCGCAAACTCGACGTCAACCTCGGCATGCTCGCTTCGAACCTTGTCATGTACTTCATCATCCTGACGACCGCCGCGACACTCCATGTGAACGGCAAGACCGACATAAGCAGCGCGACGGACGCGGCTTCCGCACTCCAGCCACTGCTCGGCCCGTACGCCAAGATACTCTTCGCTATCGGCATTATTGGTGCCGGGTTGCTCGCCATCCCGGTTCTGACCGGCTCAACAGGCTACACCGTCGCGGAGGCATTCGGCTGGCGGCACGGGCTGGATGAGAAAGTGACCAAGGCCAAGGGCTTCTACGGCATTATCATCGCCAGCACCGTCGCTGGGATGCTCCTCAACTACCTCGGTCTCGATCCGATCAAGGGGTTGGTGTACAGCGCGACCATTAACGGTATTACGTCACCGCCGCTCCTGCTCCTGATCGTCATGTTGAGCAATCGTCGAGCGGTAATGGGTCCATACACGAACCGCCCGTGGAGCAATATCTTCGGCTGGTCAGCATTCGTCCTGATGACCGTGGCGACCATCGCCTACTTCGTAACACTCTTTATCTGAAAGGGAATACCGTGGCAGAAAACACGACATCCAGCGGAATTGATGGCAAGATCGCGATCAGCGAGGGTGCTGAGGTCTACGGGAGCGACGGCAAGCAGTGGGGCCGGGTCGAGGCCGTCGGCGCGAAGTATCTGACGATCGCCGAGGGGCTGTTCGGTCAGCGCGAGTATTTCCTGCCGATCAGATTCGTCGCTTGTGGGGATTTAGATCGCGTCGAGCTGAATCTGCCACTGGTGGACGCGAAGGCACAGGCGCTAACGGACGCACCTGAGGACGAGCCGATTTTTGCGGGCAGCGTGCCAATCCCACGCGAGGAAATGGAAGCAGTGGGCATCCCCGAGCCGAAACGCGCCGACATCGGCATTGGCGAGAACGCAGAAGAGACGGACAGAGTACGCCGAGAAAAAGGCATGGGGTAATGCCGCGCGACGCGTGAACCAGAGGCGAATTATCGTGTTGCGTTGCCCGACTGCTCGTGCTATGATTGGGGATACGCCGGGGAGTGGCGCAGTCTGGTAGCGCACACGGCTGGGGGCCGTGTGGTCGCAGGTTCGAATCCTGTCTCCCCGACCAGCACGCAGGTACTGAGTGCTGAGTGCTGAGTATTGAGGGCGATTTTCCTCCACTCGGCGCTCAGCATTTTTTCCTCAGCACTCTTCGCGGAGGGAAGTCCCGTGAGTAGGGAACGGATCGTCATCGCCGATGATGAATCCATCATCCGTATGGACTTGCGCGAGATGCTCGGCGGCCTCGGCTATCAGGTCGTCGGAGAAGCAGCCGATGGGCAGACGGTACTCGAACTTGCCCGTACCCTCCGCCCGGACCTCGTTATTATGGACATCAAGATGCCCGAACTGGACGGAATCACCGCCGCCGAGACGCTGACGGCGGAGAAGATCGCGCCCGTCCTCCTGCTGACCGCCTTCAGCGAGCACGAACTGATCCAGCGGGCGACGCAGGCCGGCGTTTCCTACTACCTTGTCAAGCCCTTCCGTGAGGCGGAATTACTGCCCGCCATCGAGATCGCCCTCGCACGTTACCGCGAGTTCGTGGACCTCCAGCGCGAAGTGACCGACCTCAAGGACGCCCTCGAAACGCGCAAGGTCGTCGAGCGCGCCAAGGGTATCCTGATGGAAACACAGGGTCTCAAAGAGTCCGACGCCTTCCACCGTATCCGAAAGGCGAGCATGGATAGTCGCAAGTCCATGCGCCAGGTCGCGGAGGCAATCCTCCTCACCTACGAGATGAACGTCAGCACGATAGGCATGCAGTAAGGAGTTACGAGTAACGAGAAGGCACAGGGATAGCACGGATCCGGTATGGAACTGTGGGCATGAGATGCCAGCAGCATGGTTGCCGATTTCGCTACCGAAACCGACGCACTCGCGGGACGTACCCGACACGTCTACATCAGCGTGCATAATTCCGCTTTCCCGGTGGTGACAAGCTTATTCGGATGCCTCTGCCACTGCGCCGCGTCGGGGATCCTGGATCAGCGCGAGCGCAACGAGGCCGCTGGCGAACGCGAGCAGGGCGCATGCGAACATCGCCCGATGAAACGCAATCGTGTAGGCGTCCGCGATGGCCGTGATCGCTTCCGGTGGGGCTTCCTTCGGGGTGATCCCGGAACCGGTCTTCCCCGCGTCCTGAACGAACGCGGCGGCAGTCGGCGGCAGCCCGTGCGCGCGCTCGTTCAGCGCCGTGGTAAAGGTGAGCGAGACGACGACCCCCAAGCCCGCCACCGCGAGCAGTCCCGCGACGCGCGCGGCAACATTGTTGATCGCTGAGGCAATGCCGCTGTTGTGGGCCGACACGCTACCCATCACCGTGCTCGTCAACGGCGCCACCGTGACGCATAACCCCGCGCCGAGGAGCATAGCGGCGGGGAAGAGCGCGGTCCAGTAACTGACCCCCGGCCTGAGCAGGAGCGCGAGCAGGAATCCGACCGCCATGAGCATTGGCCCGGCTGCCATGAACCGCCGCGGGCCGTATCGCCCGGCGAGCCTGCCGAAGCGCGACGCGAAGAGCAGCATCATTGCCGAGATGGGCAGCAACGTCGCACCGGCGGCCAAGGCGGAATAGTGTAGGACATTCTGCACGTAGATCACGATCAGGAACCCCGCGCCCGCGAGCGCTGCGTAGACGCCTAGTACATCTTGGCTGAAATAGGTTTGCATCTAAGCGACCAACGCCTTGCCCTGATACGTCCACTTGAAGGGCTTGGCCATCGTCCGATTATAGTACGCGATGAAGGCGAGCACCTGCTGGGTGA
>JAABUZ0100001659.1_pt1 | contig 41002 bp, 29 predicted proteins | sample 5562091 | NCBI WGS metagenome assembly JAABUZ01 (sample SAMN12813069, study PRJNA571459) | rock metagenome | isolation source: Antarctica rocks | place: Antarctica: Victoria Land, Linnaeus Terrace sud | collected 2015-12-21
TCGCGGCTTCCGGGTCGGCATCACGCGGACCTACACCAATGGACAGGTCAAGCCGGTGGTGGGCGTCGCTGGCCGCCTGCGCGGGGAACGCGCTGACGCCGCCTGGGTCGTCTCGACGCACACGTCAAAGGTCGAGGCTCGCTACGCCGAGGCGCTGCTCTCGATCCGCTATGGCCTTCCGACGCTCCCGTTTTCGGCCCGCCGATACGACGGATGCGACGGGCGCTCGCTGGTCGGTGACCAGGCAATGCTCGACCGCCTGTTCGCCGAACACGACAGCACATCGGGCGCGCGGAGGCTGATCACCGACGAAGGGTTGTTCGCCGACCAGCCTCACTTCCAGGCCGGGACGTATACCAAGACTGACGTGCGCCGCCGACGCCTCGCGATCTCGCTCTGTGGGGACCGGCGGGGGCGCCGGCCGATGCACCGTATCGCGCTATTCGGGTACGACGAGGGCGGGCGCCGGCAGTTGGAGCGCATCGGCCTCAGCGTGCGTCCCGCCCGCCGGGGCTCGGACGGATGGCGCTTCGAGACGGCCTGCATGGACATGGCGACGATCGAGCGTACGGCCCGACAGATCGCGGACACGCTCGGCGACGTGGCAATCCGACCCACCGCTCGCCTGGGCCATAACCGGGACGGGGTGGCGGCGAGCTCGCTGCCCTTCACCCCGGCGTCCTCCGTGCGCCCCGGAATGGTGATGTTCGACCAGGAGGGCGGCTACGACGTCGTCGAATCGGTCGAGCGGGTGGTGCTCGACCGTCCCGTCTATGACCTTGACATCGACGGGACCCACAACTTCGTCGCCGGCGGTCTGGTCACCCACAATTCGATCTATGGCTTCCGAGGCGCGGACATCGCGAACATCTTGAATTTCGAGGACACCTTTCAGGACGCCCACGTGGTCAAGCTCGAGCAGAACTACCGCTCGACCCAGACGATCCTCGATGCCGCCAACGCGGTGATCCGCAACAACCGGGGTCAGAAGCCCAAGTCGCTGTGGACCGAGCTCGGGACGGGGGATCCGATCAAGATCCGTGAGCTCGACGACGAGCACGCTGAGGCGCGGTTCGTGACCGGCGAGATCCAGCGGCTCGTCGACGGCGGAGCCTCCCGCTCGGAGATCGCGGTCTTCTACCGCACCAACTCGCAGTCGCGGGTGCTCGAGGACACGCTGGTCCGGGCCGAGCTCGCCTACCAGGTGATCGGCGGCACCAAGTTCTATGACCGGGCCGAGATCAAGGACGCGATCGCCTATCTGACCGTGCTGGCCAACCCGCAGGACGTGGGCGCGTTCACGCGGATCGTCAACTCACCCCGGCGGGGCATCGGCGCCACCTCGATCTCGCGGGTGCTCGCCTACGCCAACACGAGCGGGGAGACGGTGTGGGAGCTGGCCGCCGCGCCCGAGCTGGTCCCCGGCCTGGGCGCGGCTGCGATCAAGGCGCTGCGCCGGTTCATGGGCACGATGGAGCCGCTGCGGGAGCGGCTGGAGGGTGGGGCGACGATCTCCAACTTGCTGCAGGACGCCCTGCGCGAGACCGGGTACCTCGAAGCGCTGGAGAACGAGCGCACGATCGAGGCTCAGGGCCGGCTGGAGAACCTCGAGGAGCTGGTCAACGTGGCGGTCGAATACGACACCGCGGCCAACGGCGACGGCACGTTGGCCGAGTTCCTGCAGCAGCTGGCGCTCGTTGCCGACGTCGATGCCCGCACCGACGACGAGGGCCTGGTCACGCTGATGACGCTGCACAACGCCAAGGGCCTGGAGTATCCGATCGTGTTCATGATCGGCTGCGAGGAGGGGGTGTTCCCGCACTCGCGCGCGCTGGATGAGGGTGGCCTGGAGGAGGAGCGCCGGCTCTGCTACGTCGGTATCACGCGAGCCGAGCGCGACCTGTATCTAACCTCGGCGCGCACGCGTACGGTGTTCGGGGCGCGGAGCTTCGGGGCTCCGAGCCGGTTCATCGGCGAGATCCCCGAGGATCTGACTGACCGCGAGCAGATGGTCAGCCGCGGCTTTGGCTCCTACCGGACGCGTGCCACCTCGTGGAGCTCGCCGGGATCCGGATCGGGCGGCGGCTGGGAGGCCTCGGAGGCGTCCGAACGCTCAGCCGCCGCCTACCGGCTAGGCGACGACGTGATGCACGCCGCGTTCGGTGAGGGTGTCGTCACCGGAGTCGAGCCCGGCGGGATCGTGGTCATCCGCTTTCGCGATCGTTCCGAGCGCAAGCTGGTCGCCGACCTGGCTCCGATCTCCAAGCGGTGAGCGAGTCGGGCGTGGCCTCGACGACCGGTGACGGATCAGCTCCGCCGGGAGCCCCGCGCATCTATCGCGGTGAGCTGACCAGCGCGCTGGGGGCGCTGGCGCTGCTGATCCTCATGTTCGCCACCAAGTGGTACGGAGTGGCCGGCGTACCGGACCCGTCCGCTACGCGGCCCGCGATCTCAACCGCCGAGAACGCCTGGAATGGCCTGTCCGTCGTGCGGTGGGTGATGCTCGTCTGCATCCTGGCTGCGCTTGGCTCGGTGATCGTCCACGCCCGCCAGCGATCACATGGCACCCGGACCGATACCAGCCTGGTGATCCTCGGACTGGGTGGCCTGACCTTCGTCCTGCTCTTCTACCGCGTGCTGCTCGTCCTGCCTCAGGCCAGCAAGGTGATCGACCAGAAGCTCGGAGCGGTGCTCGGGCTCGCGTGTGCCCTGGCGATCACGCTCGGGGGCGTCGAGTCCGTGCACGAGCAGCGGCTATTCCAGCGCGCGGTCACGCAGCGGCCCCGGCACCGGCCGCGCCAGGATCTGGCGCCGGGCGAGCAGGCTCAGTAGGGTTGGCGCGTCGTGTTCATGAAGTTCGTGCTCAACATCCACGCGTAGCGGACGTGGCGCAGTCGCGGATGGAGTTCCGAGCCTCGCGCCTGCGCTCCGGGGAGATAATCGCGACAACCGCGGCGGTGATCCTGCTCGTGGACCTGTTCGCCCTGGACTGGTACAGCACCGCAGCGGCTGACGCCGTCGGGCTCAGCGGCTGGCAGGCGCTCAGTGTCCTGCGGTGGCTGATCGCCATCGCGGCCCTGTCCGGGATCGCCCTCGGATGGTTTCAGGCCACCCGGCGAGCGCCGGCACTCCCCTCGAGCCTCAGCGCGATCACTACCGTGCTCGGCACCATCACGAGCCTGGCACTGATCGTCCGCGTCCTCATCAGCGTTCCCGATCTCTTTGGCCAGACCACGGCCAGCGGCGGCGCCTACCTCGGGCTGTTGAGCGCGCTGGTCCTGGCCGGGGGGGCCCTGTGGTCGCTGCGCGAGGAGGATCCACCCGATCCGGTCCGAAACGAGGCGATCGAAATCGTCCCGCTGCGCAGGTAGCGCGCGGGCGGATCCATCTCACCAGCGTCTTCGCCGCCGATCAGGATCGCCCGCGACCGGCGCCCGACCGTACCGCCCCGACGGCGGACCGAACCTAGAATGGCGGGCGTGCTCGATCGCGATCAGGTCCTTCACGTCGCCCGCCTCGCGCGGCTGCAGCTCGACCCCGATGAGGTCGAGCGGATGGCCACCGAGCTGTCGAACGTGCTCGAGCACGTGGACCGCATCCGCGAGCTGGATCTCGAGGGCACGCCGCCGACCTCGCACGCGGTCGATGTCGGCACCGTGACCCGCCCCGACGAGCCACGCTCCGGCCTGACCCGCGATCAGGCCCTCTCAGCCGCACCCGAGCCGGTGGACAGCGGCTTCGGCGTGCCCAGCCCCGGCCCCGCCACGGAATGAGCTCGGGCGAGCTGCTCGAGCTGACCGCGGCCCAGGCCGCGGCCGCGGTCCGGGACGGCGCGCTGGACCCGGGAGAGCTGTTTGACGCCTACCGCGAGCGCGCCGGCGCCGACGAGCTCAATGCCTTCACCTGGGTCGCGGATCGGCGCCCGGACGGTCCCGATCCGACCGCAAGCCCCCTCGGCGGGGTGCCGGTGGCGGTCAAGGACCTGTTCTGCACCGAGGGCGTCCCGAGCCAGGCGGGCTCGCGGATCCTCGAGGGCTACCGGCCGCCGTACACGGCGACCGTCGTAGCCCAGCTGCAGGCGGCGGGCGCGCCGCTGCTGGGTAAGACCAATCAGGACGAGTTCGCGATGGGCTCTTCGAACGAGAACTCGGCGTTCGGGCCGGTGCTCAATCCGTGGGACCGCAGGCGCGTCCCCGGCGGATCCTCGGGCGGCAGCGCCGCGGCCGTGGCCGCCGGGCTGGCCCCGTGGGCGATCGGCACCGACACGGGCGGCTCGATTCGCCAGCCGGCGGCGCTGAGCGGGATCGTCGGCCTAAAGCCAACCTACGGCGCCTGCTCGCGTTACGGGATGATCGCGTTCGCGTCCTCCCTGGACCAGGCCGGCCCGCTGACCCGTACGGTGACCGACGCCGCGCTGCTGTTCTCGGCGATGGTCGGACGGGATCCCCGCGACTCGACCTCGGTCGCCTGCCCGGAGCCCGTGGAGCTGCCGACGGCCGAGACTCTGACCGGGATCCGGCTCGGCGTCCCCGAGGATCTGATCTCCGGTGACGACGCGTCGGGCACCGGCATCGAGCCTGGCGTTCGGGCGAGCTTCGAGGCGGCGCTGCACCGCGCCGAGCAGCTCGACGCCACGGTCACGCCGATCCGCCTGCCGCACGGGCCCCACGCGCTGTCGGCCTACTACCTGATCGCACCGGCCGAGGCCTCGGCCAACCTGGCTCGCTTCGACGGGGTTCGCTACGGGCTGCGCGTCGCGGGTGACGCCGATCTGGAGACGATGTACAGCCGCACCCGGGCGACCGGCTTTGGCCCGGAGGTCAAGCGCCGGATCATGCTCGGCACCTACGCGCTGTCCAGCGGCTACTACGACGCCTACTACGGAACCGCCCAGAAGGTGCGGACCAAGATCGCCGAGGACTTCCGCGCCGCGTTTGCGCAGTGTGACTTCGTCGTCACCCCGACCAGTCCGTGGACGGCCTTCGAGCAGGGATCGAAGACCTCCGACCCGCTGGCGATGTACCTCAACGACTTCTGCACCGTCCCGATGTCGCTGGCCGGGATCCCGGCCATCTCGATCCCGTCCGGCCTGGCCGATGGGCTGCCCGTCGGCTTCCAGCTCGCCGGTCCGGCGTTCAGCGAGAACCGGCTGCTGTCTGCAGCCCACGCGCTCGAGCTGGCGATCGGCTTCGATGGCAGCGAGGCGCGGCGATGAGCAGCCGGATGACACCCGCCATCGCTATTCCGGCAACAAGGAAGGATGACCAGTGAGCGGCTGGGAGCCGGTGATCGGGCTGGAGATTCACGTGCAGCTCAAGACGCGAACGAAGATGTTCTGCGGCTGTGAGCTGTCCTTCGGAGATCCGGCCAACGTGCACACCTGCCCGGTGTGCCTGGGCCTGCCCGGCGCGCTGCCCGTTCTCAACGCGCGCGCGGTCGAGTTCGGGATCATGATCGGCCTCGCGCTGGGCTCGGAGATCGCGCCGCGGTCTCTGTTTCACCGCAAGAACTACTTCTATCCGGACTCCCCGAAGGGCTACCAGATCTCCCAGTACGATGTGCCCCTGTGCCGGGGGGGCAGGCTCGGAGATGTGCGGATCCATCGCGTTCATCTCGAGGAGGATGCGGCCAAGCTCGTGCACGTCGGCGAGAGCGGGCGGATCCACGGGTCCGATCGCAGCGTCGTCGACTTCAACCGCTGCGGCACCCCACTGGTCGAGATCGTCACCGAGCCCGACCTGACCTCACCCGAGCAGGCGCACGAGTTCCTGACCCTGCTGCGCACCACGCTGCGCCAGCTCGGTGTCTCGGACGTGAACATGGAGGAGGGATCGCTGCGGGCCGACGCCAATGTGTCCGTGCGCCCGGCTGGCAGCTCGGGGCTGGGGACCAAGACCGAGCTGAAGAACATGAACTCCTTCCGCTTTCTGCAGCGCGGAGTGCGGGCGGAGATCGAGCGCCAGATCCAGATGCGCGACGCGGGCGAGCCGATCGTGCAGGAGACGCTGCACTATGACCCCGCCTCGGGCCGGCTGACCTCCCTGCGCTCCAAGGAGGAGGCCCACGACTACCGGTACCTCCCCGAGCCCGACCTGGTGCCGCTGCTGATCTCCGAGGCGGAGCTGGTGGCGGCCGCCGAGGCGCTGCCCGAGCTTCCCGCCGAGCGGGCGCAGCGTTATGCGGCCGAGCTGGGCCTCGGACCGGATCGCGCCCGCGAGCTGGCCTTCCGGCGCGAGCTCGGGGACTACTTCGAGGCCGCGGTGGGCGCCGCCGACGCCGCGCCGGACGCCGCGACCCAGATCGCCAACTGGATTCCGCAGCTCGTCGAGCGGATTGGCTCCGATGCGGATCCGGGGGCCAGCCGCGTGTCGCCGCAAGCACTGGCCGCGCTGGCCGGGATGGTCGCCGCCAGGCAGGTCAGCGGCAGCGCTGCCCGGGACGTGCTGAGCACGCTGGTCAAAGATGGGGGGGACCCTCGCGTGATCATAGAACGTGATCGGCTCGGGGTTCTGAGCGATGGTGACGGGGACGAACTGGCTGCGATCGTCGACCGCGCCCTCGCCGACGATCCCGAGGTGACCGAGAAGGTCGCCGCCGGCAACATGAAGGCGATCGGTCCGCTGGTCGGGTTCGTCATGCGCGAGACCAGGGGGCGCGCAGATGGTGGCGAGGTGCGGCGGTTGATCCTGGAGCGCATCCGGGCTCGCTGACGATCAGGCGATCGCAATGACGCTGCGTCTTGGGACGCAGACGCTAGGTCCGGGGGCGCGGGTCACGACCCAACGAAGGGGGGCCGCGAACCTGTCGCGCCCCCCTGCCTGCTCAGATGCTGTCTGGGACGGTCAGTCCTGCTGGTCGCGCGACAGATGGCGCACGACGAGGCCGGCTCCGAGCAAAACCGTGGCGCCGCCGAGCAGCGCGACAAGGTCGAGTCCCGTGAACGGGAGCGCTCCGGATGCCGTGGTCGCCCCTGTGGTCGCACCGGACGTCGGGGTGCCCGTCGGCGCGGGAGACGTGGTGACCGTCGTGTTGGAGGTCGGAGGGCACGTCTTGGCGTGGTACGCCTGGCAGCTGCTGCTAGCTGCAAGCGCGGCACTCGGGACCAACATGGCCAGACCTACGATCAATGCGAGAACTAGCTTCTTCACTGGTGCCCTTGCCCTTTCTAACGGCGAACAGTCCGCTGTACATCTGTCCATGACGCCCTGACAGCCAACTCGGGCCCATCGTAGCCGAAGTGCGCCAAAGCAGCAATTATAGACCACGGTCACGCTCAATTGAGAGTGCTGAGGAGGTTTAGTGCCTGAGCGTAGGTGAGGGGATGGCGGGTGTCCACGCGCTCGAGCGCAATACGGTTGGCTGATTGAATGTGATTGATGCGGTAAGCGGTGGCGAAGTCCCCCCGCGCGTTCGCGCGGTCGCCGAGCGCCGAGGCGGCGAGTCCGGAGCCGAGATAGGCGAACCAGTCACCAGGCTCGCGCACGAGCGTTTCGCGGAAGCTCGTTGCGGCCAGCCGGTAGCGACCGGTCTGCAGCGCGATCTCCCCGGCCATTCTGGTCGGCTCGGGGCTGACCGGGTCCAGTTCGGCGGCGCGGCGCAAGTCGCTCAGGGCCTGGGTAGGGCTGGCTATCGCCGTGTCCGAGGCGATTGAGACCAGCCGGGTCGCCAGATACGGAAAGCCGAGCGCGATCGTCACCGCGGCCAACCCCAGCCCACCCACCGCGTAGCCCGACCGGACACGGAGGCGGGCCGGGCGCGTGGATCCGGCCCCGACGGTGACCGGCCGCGCCGCCGGGAGCTCGTCGTCGGCCAGCGATCCGGCCAGGCCCAGGAAACCGAGTGCTGGGCCCGATAGGGCCGGCATCTCCCAGAACCAGTCGATCGAGCCGTGGACCACCCAGACCACGAGCGGCAGCAGCGCGATGGCCACCAGCGGCTGGCTCTGCCGGTCGAGGCGTCGCCGGCCCCGGATGGCCAGGGCGACGGACGCGGCGAGAAACCCCGCGAACAGCGCGAAACCGACGGCGCCCGTGTGCGCGAGGAGCCGCATCTCGAGGCTGTGTGTCCAGCTCGGCTCCTCGCCGCTGCGCCCCCGGACGATGTAGTAGTCGTCAAAGTTGTCCTGGCCGAGCCCGCCGATCGGATGCGCTGAAAACGCGTCCAGCGACACACGCCAGAAGTCGTAACGGCCGCTGCCCACGTCGGTGAAATGCGAGCCCGAGCCCGGGCCGCGCTGCTCGTGGCTGAAGCCATTCCACTGACGGACGACGAAGCGAACCGGGTGGTTGTGCGTGGCCTCTACGAAGCCGCCCACCCCTCCGGCGAGCACCAGCACGCCCACCACGGCGCCGACGAGGCGACCGGCGCGAGGCGGCAACGGCCGACCCCGCAATAGCCAGTCTCCCCACGCCACCAGCGTGCCGAGGACCAGGACGACGAAGCACACAATGAGTCCGGCACGGCCCGCGGCCGCGGCGCTCGCGTTCAGCGACGAGCCTGAGTTCTGGTAGACGGCCAGCAGGCGGTGGACGATGACGGCTGCCCCCGCGAGCGGTGGCACCGCGAACGCGACCGTCCGAAGCCGGTCGCGGACCACGGCGACGCTGAGGATCCCCACAACAGGCAGCGTGAACAGCCAGCCCCGGCTCTGGACGATCACCGCCAGTTGCAGATCCGCGCACCCCAGGGCGAGCAGCAGGCCCCGCAGCAGACCCGGTAGCCGCCGCTGGGTGGCCAGGCCGACGCTCACCAGCAGGCTCATCGTGAACAGCGCCGCGGTGGAGTTGAAGTACCCGGTTGGCGCGGCGAGCCGTCCCCCCACGAGCAGAGCTCCGACGTCGTCGTGCGCGGCGAGCCGAACGACCAGCGCGACGGCGAGCACGCCGATACCGACGGCCCAGACCGTGAGCGCTGCGAGCGCCCCCCCTCGGCGCCAGGGCAGCAGGAGCATCAGTGCGTAGATGAGCAGGTAGAGCAGCGCGCGGTTACTCCCGTCCAGCGCGATCCCCGGAGCTGCGGCCCACGTCATCGACAGATAGGACCAGGCGACGTAGGCCGACAGGAAGATCAGGCTCAGGCGCGCGGGGTGCGTGATGCGAGGGCGCCGGTGCGCGCCCAGCACCCCGACAGTGACGAGCGCGGCGCATATCAGAGCGCCCCAGTACCACGTGTCCTTGTCATAGCCGCCGTCGTGCTCGCCCCAGAGGATGAACAGGCCGACCGCGATCAGGCCGGGGATGGCCGCGGCAAGATGAGGGCCGAGCCGGGATCGCTGTCGCGTGAGCATCAGCACCGGATCCTCTCAGGCCGGGCGGAGAGGTTGATCCCGGCCCGAGCAAGTCGTTCGCATCCGGGTGGGCCCCGGGGCGGTCCGTACTGGACGCAAGGTGGACGGCGTGACCCGCCTGATCGGACATCGGTCCAGCCACTGGCGTAGACGTGGCGTTGGCGAGGTGGACAGGCGACTAGATCCCATGCTCAAGCGCCTGCTTCCCCTCTACGTCCTTCTCGCGTTCGTCGGGGTGACGATCGGGACCGCCCACGCGGCGGCGCCCCGCAAGGGCTCGCGGTGCTCCAGCCTCCGCCACGGTCGCCCGGGGTTGCGCCAGAATACGGCACAGCGGCGCGGCCGTAAGGTGCACTGCGCGCCGACACGGCAGCCGGCGGCGGCTCGGGCCCGCGTCCGGGCGCCGGGCAGCGTCGCCCGGGCAAGGGGGGGCAGGGGTGCGGCCAGGGGCACGTCGGCAACGTCTACCTCCGCTCCGGTCCGCAACGCACCGGCCACGCCGGCGCCCACGCCTCAGCCCGCCGTCTCGCCGACGGCCGGGGCGAGCCCCCTCGTCGAGGCGAGTACGTCTGCACAGACCGCCACTGCCGCGCAGACGAGCACGGCGGCGCCGGCGACCACGGCGGCGCCGGCGACCACCACCAGCACGACCCAGAGCACCACAACCGCGGCCCAGACGACGACGGCCGCCACCCCGGCCCCCGCGACCATCGTCCCCGCGACCACTGTCCCCGCGAGCGGGTCGTGGTCGTCGTTTTCGTCTCATGTGGAGACGTGGGCGTTGGATGATTGTGGTGAGGGGTCGACGACGCCGTCGTCGCTGGTGCGGGCGTGGGCGTCGTATGTGGAGGCCAACTGTGGTCCTAACGGGGTCGGCAAGGCGCTGACGGATTGCCATTCGGGTGGGTCGGTGTTCTGTGACGTGATCCAGTACTTGGATACGAACTGGATCTTTCGGCAGGGCTCGCCGCCGTACAGCGAGTTCAGCCAGTCGGCGTCGGAGAGCTGGTTTCAGCATCTGCCGGGGTCCGGGGCGCGGGTGCAGACCGCCAGTTATGGCGGCGGGTTTCTGATCAACCAGAACAACGCCGGGGTACAGTCCTTCTTTCAGAGCTACGTGCGCAGCCATTACGACTCCGCCGACGGCCTGATGATGGATGATCAGTCCTCGGGCCTATCGATTCAGCTGTACTACTCGACCTGTGGCTGCTCGCAGACCAGTGAGCTGGCCAGCTCGGCGGCGCTGCGCAGCTCGCATGAGGCGATGAGCGCTGCGATGACGCACTCAAGCGGTCAACCGTTCGTGCAGATCGACAACACGCTGCCGGCCAATCCGTATCTGCCTCAGGGCTTGGACATGCTGGACACCTCCGGGGTGCATGGGCTGCTCAAGGAGGGCTCCCCGGAGTACAACGGCAAGCTGGACCCCTTTTACTCCACGCTGCTGGATGAGATCGCCTATGTGGCCGACAACACCCACAGCTTCGTGGTGCCGTTGTCCTACGGGCAGGCGGGCGCCTCGTATCAGGCCCAGAGCCGCCGGGTGCAGGAGGCCACGATGCTGTTGGGTTACAGCCCCGGGCACCTGGTCGATTGGGCCGATCTGGAGCAGGGGTCAAACAACCTCGGCGTGTGGCCTGAGGCGGGCATCTACCCGACCCGGCCGCTTGAGTCGATGGGTGCCCCGGGCGGCTCGGGCTGCCTGGTCGGCACCGGTGACGTGTGCACCTCGGGCGGTCACAACGATCTGCAGGTCGCCCCGGGCGTCTACCGCCGAGAGTTTGCCGCCTGCTATGACCGCGGCGCCTCGATCGGACCGTGCGCGACGATCGTCAACACGACCGCCCTCCCGGTCCCGATCGTCGGTTCCTGGCTGAGCGGCAGCTATGCCCACCAGATGACCTTCAACGGCGGTGACGTGCAGTCCGGCGGCACCATCGACCACGCCGGAGCGCCCTTCACCCCCGACACCACCACCATCGGCGCCCAAGACGCCGCACTACTCACCACCTAAGCCGCACATCTGTCCAGGCCTGGGACGCCGCGTCACGACGCGGCGCGAGGGTGACGAAGAGATCCTATGCTTCGCTGGACCATTTCGACCCTGACCTGTCTGATTGCCGCCCTGGCTCTGGCGGGTTCAGCATTCGCGGAGTCCACGTCGTTTCTCCACGGGCGGCTCGGCGCGACCAAGGTGCGTGCCGCAGACGGCCAGCACGTCTGCCATGCGACTCGCCGTCCGCTTCTTCAGCCCCGCGCGACCAGGATGTCGTCCGGCTGCCGGCGCGGCGCGACCCGCCGGCCCCCGGTCGCCCGGGCCGCCTCGCGTGGCGTGAGACGGCCCACGGTCTCCCCGGCTGGGAATGCCGGCGTGGCTTCGTGGTCGTCGTTTTCGTCTCATGTGGAGACGTGGGCGTTGGATGATTGTGGTGAGGGGTCGACGACGCCGTCGTCGCTGGTGCGGGCGTGGGCGTCGTATGTGGAGGCCAACTGTGGTCCTAACGGGGTCGGCAAGGCGCTGACGGATTGCCATTCGGGTGGGTCGGTGTTCTGTGACGTGATCCAGTACTTGGATACGAACTGGATCTTTCGGCAGGGCTCGCCGCCGTACAGCGAGTTCAGCCAGTCGGCGTCGGAGAGCTGGTTTCAGCATCTGCCGGGGTCCGGGGCGCGGGTGCAGACCGCCAGTTATGGCGGCGGGTTTCTGATCAACCAGAACAACGCCGGGGTACAGTCCTTCTTTCAGAGCTACGTGCGCAGCCATTACGACTCCGCCGACGGCCTGATGATGGATGATCAGTCCTCGGGCCTATCGATTCAGCTGTACTACTCGACCTGTGGCTGCTCGCAGACCAGTGAGCTGGCCAGCTCGGCGGCGCTGCGCAGCTCGCATGAGGCGATGAGCGCTGCGATGACGCACTCAAGCGGTCAACCGTTCGTGCAGATCGACAACACGCTGCCGGCCAATCCGTATCTGCCTCAGGGCTTGGACATGCTGGACACCTCCGGGGTGCATGGGCTGCTCAAGGAGGGCTCCCCGGAGTACAACGGCAAGCTGGACCCCTTTTACTCCACGCTGCTGGATGAGATCGCCTATGTGGCCGACAACACCCACAGCTTCGTGGTGCCGTTGTCCTACGGGCAGGCGGGCGCCTCGTATCAGGCCCAGAGCCGCCGGGTGCAGGAGGCCACGATGCTGTTGGGTTACAGCCCCGGGCACCTGGTCGATTGGGCCGATCTGGAGCAGGGGTCAAACAACCTCGGCGTGTGGCCTGAGGCGGGCATCTACCCGACCCGGCCGCTTGAGTCGATGGGTGCCCCGGGCGGCTCGGGCTGCCTGGTCGGCACCGGTGACGTGTGCACCTCGGGCGGTCACAACGATCTGCAGGTCGCCCCGGGCGTCTACCGCCGAGAGTTTGCCGCCTGCTATGACCGCGGCGCCTCGATCGGACCGTGCGCGACGATCGTCAACACGACCGCCCTCCCGGTCCCGATCGTCGGTTCCTGGCTGAGCGGCAGCTATGCCCACCAGATGACCTTCAACGGCGGTGACGTGCAGTCCGGCGGCACCATCGACCACGCCGGAGCGCCCTTCACCCCCGACACCACCACCATCGGCGCCCAAGACGCCGCACTACTCACCACCTAAGCCGCACATCCGAGCCTGCCGCAACCCCCAACTGGAAGACAGCATGATTCGTGAAGATCGGATAAGCGGGCCGCTGTCAGTCCGAACCACTCGCCATACTGGCGCAATGTCTCGAACGAGCCCGGACTCCGACCCGCAGGGATCACGCATGGGCGGGGACGACCAGGGCCTCGTGCGCTACTGGAGGGTGCTTCGCGAGCGGGCCTGGGTCGTCGTCGCCTGCACCGTGCTCGTGGTCGCCGCTACCGGCGCCTACGTCGCCACGGCGCCACGCACGTACCAGGCGCAGTCTCAGATGCTCATCCAGGCCACCGCATCGGGTGATGCGACGCTCGCCGCGCTGCCTGTGCTGCATCAGACCGGTGATCCCACCGCTGATGTGCTGACCGGCGCAAGTCTGGTCACCACCGAGCCCGTGGCCAGCGCGGTCATCGCCGCGCTGCATCTGCACGACTCCCCAGCCTCCGTTCTGAGCAGCATCTCGGCGAGTCCGATTGGCAACGCGAGCCTCGTCGCGGTTCAGGCGACATCGGCCTCGCCGCGGCGCGCCGAGCAGCTGGCCACCGAGTTCGTCACCCAGACGATAGCCCTCAGTACCGCGCGGATGCACGCCGCGATCGGACGCGCGCTGCCCATCGTCGAGGGGCAGCTCGCGGCGGTCCCGATCGCCCAGCGCTACGGGCCCGGCAGCCTCGGCGCCCAGGTCGACGAGCTGCGCCAGCTGCAGCTCCAGAGCGACCCGACGCTCGTCAGCGCGGCCCCGGCCAGCCTCCCGACGTCTCCGACGTCGCCGAAGACGAAGCTGTCACTGATCGCCGGGTTGATCGCCGGTGTGCTGATCGGCATCGGCGCCGCCTTCCTGTTCCACGCCATCGACCCGCGCATCCGGCGCGAGGAGCAGCTGCGCGAGCAGTTCCCGCTCCCGATCCTCGCCCGGATCCCGCGCCAGCGCCACGCCAAGAAGCAGCGTCCGCTGATGCCCGCCGAGCTGACCTTTGGCAGCCAGGAGGGCTACCGAACTCTGCGGACGATCATCGCCGCCCGCGGCCGCTCGTCGACATCGCGTTCGATCCTCGTGACCGGCTCAGCTCCGGCCGAGGGCAAGTCCACGACGTCGATCGGGCTTGCCGCCGCCCTAGCCCAGGGCGGCGCACGTGTCATCCTGATCGAGGCCGACTTCCGCAAGCCCGCGTTCAGCAAGTCACTGGAGCTGCGCCCCGACCGGTCGGGCAGCGGCACGATCGGAATCGATCAGGTGCTCACTGGACGGGTCGAGCTCGCGCGGGCGCTCGTTCCAACGAGCATCGACGGCGCGGCGGTACGGGTGCTTTCGGCGGGCGATTCGGCCGCCGGCCTCGCCGACAAGATCTCCTTCGCCTTGGTGCGCAAGCTGATCAGCGATGCCGAGGCGATGTGCGACTTCGTGGTCATCGACTCGGCTCCGCTCACCGCGGTGATCGACGCATTGCCGTTCGCCGAGATGGCTGACGAGGTGCTGATCGTGGCGCGCATGAATCAGACCCGGATCGCCAAGCTGCGTGCGCTGACGGACCTGCTCGGGGACAACGGCATCAGCCCCACGGGCCTGGTTCTGGTCGGGGGTGAGCCGCTGAACGCGGGCTATTACTACGGCAACGGCAACGGCAACGGCTCCTCGGAGCGGACATCCCGGCGCCAGCGTCGCGAGCAGGAGCCGTCGAGGAAGGCCGACCCGGCGGGTTGATGCACGCCGCCAGGCAACGCGGCGCAGCGGGCCCGCTGTGGCTGGGGACGCTGGCCGGAGGATGTGTTGGGATCGGGATTCTGTCCGGGGTGGACCCTCAATACGGGATCTTCGGCGCGCTCGGTCTGATGTTCGCCGCCGTGACCGTCCAGGACGTCACCCTTGGCCTCGTCCTGTTCACGATCGCGTCGTTCTTGGATCTGACCAGCAGCAGCGGATCGTTCCCGGGCACGAAGGTGATCGGACTCGTCCTGTTCGTCTCCTGGCTGGCGCGCTCGGGGGTGCGCCGTGGACGCGAGCTCGGTGAGTTCATCACCGAGAACTCCGCGCTCGTGGTCTCGTTGGTGGCGCTGCTCGCCTGGGCGGCGCTCAGCGCGACTTGGGCGGCGAGCGCCAGTGGTGCGCTGGCCGGCGCCCAGCGCTACGCCCTGAACATGACGCTCGTCCCGATCGCCTTCAGCGCCGTGCGCCGGCGCGAGCATGCGGTCTGGATCCTCGCCGCCTTCGTGGTCGGCGCCGTGTTCTCCGGCGCCTACGGATTCATCCATCCGACCGCGGCCTCGGCCTATGACGCCGGGCGTCTGACCGGCACGATCGGCGATGCCAACGGCGAGGCGACGGTCCTCGCGGCCGCGATCCCGCTGCTCCTCAGTCTGCTGGGTAGGATCGGCGACTCGGTGCGCTTGAAGCTCGTGGTCTTTGTCGGCGTGCTGATCCTGTTCGCGAGCCTCGTCGACACCCTCTCGCGCGCGGGTCTACTATCGCTGGCCGCTGTGCTGGCCGGCGGGGTCGTGTTCGGGGGCCGCTGGCGGCGCCGAGCCGCCGTGCTGCTCCTCATCGGGGTGACCGCGACGGTCGGCTACTACTACGTGCTCGCGCCGGCGAGCTCGCTGCAGCGCGTCACGATGAGCGACACCTCGGGCCGCTCGAGCCTGTGGACGGTGGCCACGCGGGTGATCGCGGCCCATCCGGTGCTCGGGGTCGGCAACGACAACTTCATCGTGGTCGAAAAGAACTACATCAACCGCCCCGGGGCGCTCCTCGCTTTCTACATCGTCAAATCCCCGAAGATCGCCCACAACACGTTCCTCGAGGCGGCCGCCGACCTCGGGATCCCCGGTTTGCTGATGCTGCTCGCGGTGCTTGCGTACGCGATCCGGGCCGCGGTGCGCGCGGCCTGGATCTTTGGCGACCTCGGTGACGAGGAGATGGAGCTGATGTCCCGCGCGGTCGTCCTGTCGATCGCGGCCGTCCTCACCTCGGACTTGTTCGTCGCCTCGCCGTACGCCAAGTACCTGTGGCTGCCACTGGCTATGGGACCGGCCATGCAGCATCTCGCCCGGCGCGCGCAGGCGCGGGCCGGTGACCAGCCGCACGGCGACGAAGGACTCCCGGGTTGAGCGGCGCGCCTGCCTTCAGCGTCCTCGTAACCGCGTACAACCGGTCTCGCGAGATCGAGCGCTGCGTGCGCAGCGCCGGCGCCCAGACCTTCCCGGACTTCGAGATAGTCGTCGTCGACGATGGCTCCACCGATGACACGGCCGCCGTCCTGGCCGCGATCGCTGAGCCGCGGCTGCGAACGATCGCTCATCCAGTCAATCGGGGCATCTCCCCGGCCCGGGCGACGACGGTCAGTCACGCCCGCGGTGAATGGCTGGTCATGCTCGATTCCGACTGGGAGCTGCTGCCTAACAGCCTGAAGCGGCTCTCGGAGATCATCGCGGGCGAGCTCCAGCCGGGCGTCCGGATGATCCGCAGCTGCCTGCGCTGGGACAACGGCATGATCAGCCCGTCGGTTGTCCCCCTAGGGATCACCGACTACACCGGGCGCCTGCAGTGGCTGGAGGCCGTATGGCGGAGTGGCGGCAGCTCGGACGCCGGCCATTGCGTTCACCGCGACGTGTTTGCGGGCACGAACTACCCCACCGATCGCCGGGGTGGGATCGAGGTCCTGTGGGAGACAAATGTGGCGCGCCGCGAGCGCAGCCTGTGGGTGCCCGACGTACTCGGGCTCGAGCATCTCGACGCCGACAACAGCACGACTCGGGACGTGAGCCCGGCCCGGCTCGTCCCGCGGCTGCTCGCGGAAGCTCAGGACCTGCGCTGGTTGGCCGAGACGATGCTCGCCGAGCATGGTCCAGCGCTCATCGAGCACGCGCCCACCTACCACCGCTGGCTGCTGAAGAGCGCGTTGACCGAGACGCTGCTGTGCGGGGACCGTCGTGCGGGCGTTCGCTGTTTTCGCGCCGCCCGTGATGCCGGCGCCCGCGAACGGCAACTGTGGGCCACGCTGGCCATCGGCCTGCTCGGCCCGGGACTGCTGGCCCGGGCCAAGCTCGCCAGACGACGCCGGCTTGTCACCCGATCACGGGTCGCTCGTGCGCCGGCCTGAGCTCTCGGGGCCGTGACGTCGGACCCCCCAGCCGCCGCGGGACTGTCAGACCCGGGAGTGGTCCAAAACACGCTGCTGCAACTCGCGTCCCAGGTCGCGGGGCTGGTGTTCACCGGCGGACTGACGCTGTACCTCGTCCGCACGCTCGGCCCGTCACGATATGGCGTCTACGCGCTCGCGGTCAGCATCGGCGCGATCGCGCTTTATCCAGCCGGTCTCGGACTGCCCTGGTCCGTCGGCCGTTTCCTCGCCGATCACCGCGAGGATCTCGCCCAGCTTCGGGCGATCTTGCTGCTCGGCGTCAAGCTGCAGATAGGCGCCGCCGCGGTGGCCTGCGCCGCGTTGTTCGCGCTTGCCGGCCCGATCGCGAGGGTGGTCGGCAACGGGCATCTCGTCTGGCCCCTGCGCTGGATGGCGCTGTCGATCCTCGGACAGGCGATGTTCGGCTTCCTGGTTTCGGCGGTGACCTCCGTCCGCCGAGTCTCGCTCGCGCTGTGGATGGCCATCGCGGAGAGCGCGATCGAGGCGGCCGCGAGCGTCGCGCTCGTGCTTGCCGGCGCCGGGGCGTCGGGGGCCACGGCGGGGAGGTTCCTCGGATACGGCGCGGGCGCGGTGCTCGGTCTGGTGATGGTCAACCGCCTGCTCACCGGGCTACGTGGCGCTGGCACGGTTCGTGTCTTCGCCGGTGTGCGATCGCTCATGCGCTACGCGGGGGCGATGCTGATCGTCGACGTGACCTGGAGTGCGATTGCGCAGATTGACGTGGTGCTTGTGGGGGCGTTACTGGGCGTCGCAGCGGCCGGGAGCCTCGGAGCGGTGCTGCGGATCCTGATGGTGCTCGGGTACCTTGGGCTGGCCGTCTCGAGCGGGATTGCACCGCGGCTGTCAGTCGCTGCGGGTGCACCCGACGTGCGTGCGTTCGAGCAAGGGATCCGGTACCTGACCATCGTCCAGGGCCTCGTCATCGCGCCGATGCTCGTGTGGGCGGCGCCGATCACGGGTCTGCTGCTCGGCGGTGGCTATGCGAGCGCCCCCGCCCTGCTGCGCGTGCTCACCGTTCAGGCCTTCGTGTCCGCGCCGGCCGCGCTCGTCTCGGTGGCCGTCACGTACCTCGGGGAGGCACGGCGGCGGGTCCCGATCGTGACGGGCACACTCCTCGTCGGCCTGCTGTTGACCTACGGGCTGATCCAGGCCGTCGGTGTGCTTGGAGCCGCGATCGGCGACGATGTCGTGCAGGTCGTGTATCTGACCGGACATGTGTGGATCTGCACGCGGTTGCTGCCCCTGAACCTGCAGCTGCTGGCCGTCACCTGCGCACGGACACTTGCAGCCGCGGCCGTGATGGCGGGAGTGCTCGATTTGATCGGTAGCGGCCGGCTAGCAGCCTGGCAGTGGATTGCCGGCCTGGGACTAGGCGGGGCCGCGTACGTCGGGGTGCTGCTGGCTACGCGAGAGGTCACGCGAGCGGAGCTTCGAGGTGCCTCCGTCTGGGTGAGAGGGCGGATCCGGCGGACGGTGGCAGCCTCATTCTGAGCGGCTCAGCGCGCAAGCAGGAGCGCGTCGTGCGGGGCAAGCTGAGTGACTCCAGCCGTGAAGCGCGCCCCGACGGGGTTGACGCTGCCCCTGGCTCCGACGTCGCCGCCGACGAAGGTCATCGCGTGCCGGTAATGGCCGCGCAGCCAGCCGCGGTGGACGGTGACGTGGTTACGGGTCGTGTTCATGATCACCGCGCACGCTCCAATGGCGATGCCGTTGCGGTAGCAGAAGCGAAACTCGCGACGATAGATTCCCCGGGCGACCTCGAGGCTGCGATGGCCTCCCCGCGCGCACACGACGCCGGTCCCGGCCAGGCAGCCCCGTCCACGCGGCTGCCGCATCGACTCGCGGGGGCGCGTCGGATAGATGCCCTCCTCTGGCCAGACGGAGAGACGATCGCTACCCTGCTCGAGGTCAGCCCAGTCGACGACGTGCCCGGGACGGAACGCGAGCAACACGGTCGCCTCCTGGACGCGGCGGGTCTGGGCCAGGTAGGGGGCGTTGACCGGCGCGCGTGACATCGGTGCCACGAAGCCTCGGGTCCGCGTGACGATGTACCCCATCTGGTCCAGCAGCGTCGAGTAAGAGCCGGTCAGGAGGCCGTCGCTCATCGGCTCCCCCTCCACGGTCCACGCGTCAACGCCGATGCGGTGATTGAGCGCGTTCAGGCCTTGAGGTAGATAGGGATTCCCGGGGAGCGTATTGTCGGCCTGCACGTAGACCGAGCCATCCCGGTGGGTGAGCGCGCGGCTCATCGCCGCGTGCCCGGCCCGCAGCGCGCGATCGGTGCGGATCTGTCTGGTCGTGCGACATGCACACGTCGAGTAGTAGAGCTGCTGGGAGAGACTCGGGCTCTGCCAGTCCATCAGCAGGCCGTCGTCGGCGTTGTAGTGCCGGCGCACGAAGCGCCGGAAGAAGTCCTGCACCTGGGGGAGGTTCTGGTTCGCCAGGTAGCCGCCGCCGAGCGTGCTCGTGTAGATACGCGCCCGAGAACCGGACCCGGGTGAGGTCAGCCACCAGCTCGATGCGAACGGGCTGTCGATGTTCAGGACACGGTCCCCCCGGAAGACCCAGTCGGTGTCCATGTACTGCATCACCCGGCAGAACACCCGCGCGCCGGAGTGGCAGTCAGTCAGCGCCTTGCGAGCCCCGACGCCGCAGTTATTCTCCGCATAGGACACCCAGCGTCGGACGAGCCCGGCTGGCGCGCCGGCCCCGCCGCTGCAGCCGTCGTCGAAGGCCCAGGTCGCGATGTGGGTCGGCACGTGGCGGTGCGCCGACGCCCCCGACGCCATGGCTGCCAACGCCACGGCGGTGAACAGCATTGCGAGCATGAGCCGCGGCGCGCGGACGGCGGCGGCCGCGCGCCGGGCGTGGGATCGAGGGGAGCGTGAGGAGATGGGATTGGACATCATGTCCAGGCTCATGGGCAGGCTTCTTCCGTCTGGGAGCTAGGGTCGGCGGTCATAGACGAGCGCGCCCGTGTCCTGGGACGACGTCGTGCTCTCCCACTGGCTTGCGTGCGCGGCCCACGCGGCGAGAGAACTTAGCGGAAAATTCCGACGGGGGTACGCCGTGGTGCGTGCGTCACCACCGTAGCTCGCCTGATCCGGTCAGCGACGGCGAATCGACGGCCTCCGGTGAACCCTGGCCCTGGCCTTCGCCCCGGTCCCTGCCGACCCCGGCCAGTTTCGCGACCGCGGCGAGCGGCAGCCCGTGGCGACCCCACCCGCGCAGCTGCCCGAGGCCGTGCGCAAGATGCATGACGGCGAGCACGACGGGCACGGTCGCCGCGTCGCCTGGCGAGCGCGCGTCCGGCCGGGAGCGGACCCCCGCCGAGGCGAGCACCCCGAGGTAGAGGAGTGCGCCGAGCCGGCCGACCCGGCGCACTGCGGCGGGGGCGGCCACCGCGCTACCAAGGGTGAGGACGATCGCTGGGGCGAGCAGATGCGACGGCCGCAGCGAGTGGGGATGACGGTGGTAGGTCCTCGCCCGGTACTCGCCGTAGCCGAGGTACTGACGCCACAGTCCGCCGAGAGAGTCACGCGGGACGTAGCGGCCGCCCATCGCCGGCAGGCACACGAGCCGCTCCCCGCGGGCGAGGAAGCGGGCGGCCATCTCGGAGTCTGAGTTGCGCGGCCATCGTTCGTCCCAGCCGTCGTACTCGAGCAACGTCTCCCGGCTCCAGACGCCTGCGAACACGCCCGTGTCGAGCTCATACTCCTCACCCGCGGCCCCCGAATGCCCCCATTTGCGCGAGCCGCCGCGGCCGAGGGGCATGGAGAGCGCGAGCGCCACCGCCCGCGATACCGGCCCGTGTCCCTCCGGGATCTGAGGCCCGCTCACCCACCGCGTGTCGCCCTGAGCCAGGCGCGCCACGCCGAGGGTCGCATAGTCATCGGGGTAGACGGTGTGGGCGTCCATGCGCAGCGCCCACCGCCCCCGGGCGTGACGCAGGCACACGTTCAGCCCGCTGGACACTGTCCCGCGGGGGTTGAACAGCACGCGGATCCGGGGGTCGTCACCGGCGAGTGACTCGAGGATTTCACGGGTGCGGTCGGTCGACCCTCCGTCGGCGAACAGGAACTCGAGCGATCCGTCGAAGCGCTGTTGGCGCATCGCCTCGACGCTGGCGCGGATGTAGCGCTCCTCGTTGAGCACGGGTACGAGGACCGAGCAGTCGACGGTGGGCTCCATGGGCGAACGGTAACGCCCCCGGCGTCACCGGGCCTCTCCCGGGCTACGATGGGGACGATGTGCGGGATCGCGGGCCTGGCGGGCCGATCACAGGACCGGCGGGCGCTCGTGCAGCGGTTCTCTGACACGCTCGTCCATCGCGGCCCCGACGAGTCGGGGTGCTACGACGACGAGTGGGTGTCGCTGGCCATTCGCCGACTGGCCGTCATCGACGTGGCCGAAGGCCATCAGCCGTACCGCAACGAGTCAGGGAGCGTCCACGTGGTCTTCAACGGAGAGATCTACGGTTTCGCCGCCCTGCGCGAGCGGCTGCGGCACGCCGGCCATGTCTTCGCCTCGGGCACCGACGGCGAGGTGATCGCCCATGCCTATGAGGAGTATGGCTTGGCCTTTGTGCGCGAGCTCGACGGCATGTTCGCCTTCGCGCTCTGGGACGAGCGCAAGGGGCGCCTTGTTATCGCCCGCGACCGCCTGGGCAAGAAACCCCTGTTCTACACGCAGCATGCGGACGGGACGCTCGCGTTCGCCTCTGAGCTGGGGGCCCTGCTGCTTGATGACCGGATCGCCCGCGAGGTCGACCCTGCGGCGCTGGCCGACTACCTGCAGTTCGGATACATTCCCTCGCCCCGCACGATCCTCAGCGGGGTCAGCAAGCTCGAGCCCGGGTCGTTGCTCGTGTGGGACCGGTCCGGAGCGCTGCGTCGTGAGCGCTACTGGGCGCTGGACTTCGACCCCAAGCTGACGATTTCATATGAGGACGCGCTGGAGGAGTTCGAACACCGTTCGCTGGAGGCCGTCCGCGGCCGCCTGGTCTCTGACGTGCCGCTCGGCCTGTTCCTCAGCGGCGGCGTCGACTCGAGCTACGTGCTCGCCCAGATGATCGCCGCCGGCGCCCCCGACGTGCAGACCTTCGCGATCGGCTTTTCCGAGTCCCGCTATGACGAGCGCGGGCATGCGCGGGTTGTGGCCACGGCGCTCGGCAGCACCCACCACGAAGCGGTCGTGCAGCCGACCGATCTCGTCGAGATGCTGCCCGAGCTCGTCCGTCACTACGGCGAGCCCTTCGCGGACTCCTCCGCCGTTCCCAGCTTCTACGTTGCACGCTGGGCCCGGCAGCGCATCACCGTGGCCCTGACCGGAGAGGGCGGCGATGAGCTGTTCGGCGGCTACTACCGTCACCAGGCGGCCCGGGTGGCCGGCTATGGCGACCGTCTTCCGGCCTCACTCCGCCGTATGGCCGGAGCCGCCGCGGGACGGCTCGGCAGCGAGCTCGCGCATCCGATGTCGACCCGGCACAAGCTGTTTCGGTTCCTGCGCGCACTCAACCTCGAGCCGGGGGAGCGATACGGGGAGTGGACCGCGGTGCTCAGTCCGAACGAACGCCAGGCGCTCACGCCCGGACTCCAGCGCGCGGCGCCGTACAGTCCGCCCGGCCGGTCCTCGGAGACGCTGGACCGGGCCTTGGCCGTGGACGTAGCGCGGTCGCTGCCCGATCAGCTCCTGTTCAAGATGGATATCGCGACGATGGCCAACTCGCTGGAGGCACGCGCCCCGCTGCTGGACTACCGGCTGGTGGAATGGGTGGCCCGGCTGCCGACGGCCTACAAGCAGCGCGGCCGGCAACGCAAGCGCCTGATCACCGATGCCCTCGGCCGGCACCTTCCCGCCGAGCTTTTCAAACGACCGAAGATGGGCTTCACGGCACCGATCCCGGGGTGGCTGCGCGGCGAACTGCACGAGCTGATGACGGACACGCTGCTCGGCGAGGCCAGCCGGGCACGAGGGATCGTGCGGCCGGATTCGGTGCGCCGGCTGATCGCCGAGCATGACCGCGGGATCGAGCACACCCGCGGACTGTGGTCGCTGCTGATGCTCGAGTTGTGGTTTCAGGAGTTCGTGGACAGAAACCCGGCTACCCGCGAGCATTCGGCGTCCATCGTGTGAGCGCCCGCGCGCGCGGAGCCGGCCTCGGTCAGGCGGGCGCGGAGACCGGGATCGGCCACCAGCCGGTTGAGGGCGCCGGCCGCCGCTAGGGCGTCGCCGGGCGCAGCCAGCAGTCCCGCACCCGTGACGAGTGCCCCGACGCCCCCGACCGCGGTGGCCACCACCGGCAGTCGCGCCGCAAAGGCCTCGAGGATGACCTGAGGGACGCCCTCGGTCATGGAGACGTGCACGAGCGCATGGGCACGGCGGTAGTAGTCCCACAGGCCGCCGTCGATGGGCACATACCCGTGCATGAGCATCCGCTCCCCGACCCCGAGCTCATCGGCCCGCGCCCTCAGCGCGTCCGCGAGCGGACCGTCACCGCACACCTCAAGGCGCCATCGCGGGTCCTCGCTAAGGGCGCCCGCCAGCACGTCGGCGAGCAGCACCGGGTTCTTCTCCGGATCCAGCCGGCCGACGCTCAGCATGACGAGCGACGGCTCGTCGTACCGGCGAGCATCTTCGGCGGTGGTGAGGAGGTCGGACCGCTTCAGCAATGAGACGAGAAGGGTGTGCACCGAGCGTCCATGACGATACAGCCGAGCGAGATCAGGCCCGACGACGACGACTGGCACGCGGCGCGCCAAAGCTCGGAAGGTGAGCTCGAGCGCGACGGCGGCGCAGAGGACCAGACGCTGGTTGGGTCGTCGATGACGGATGAGCTCGGGCAGGTTCTGCCGCACCCCGAGCACGACACGGCGACGCCGCAACCGAGCCAGCAGCGCGAACACGATTGCCTGCGGCGGGTTCGGTCCGAGGATCCAGACCACGTCGAGCGTGTCTAGCGCCCGCCAGAAGCGCCGGATCGCAGCCGGGATCGTCCGCATCACGGCGGTCACATCGGCTCCGCTTCCGTAGTGGGGCAGGCCCACCAGGCGAGCCTCGACGACCGGGTACGGATACGGATCCCGACGGGTGTCCTCGCGTCCGATCACGATTAGCGCGTCGAAGTGTGCCGCCAGCGCCTCGACGAAGATGCTGAAGGGAAGTTCCGCGGTGATGGCCCCCTGCGCGTCGACGCGGTAGGAGTAGTCGCAGTAGACCCCGAGCCTCATCCGTCCACCGTGTCGTGAACCGGGCGTCGGCACGCTCAGCTGCGCAACGCGAGCAGCCGCGCTCCGTAGCTCGAACGCGACCAGCGACCGACCTTGACCCGGAAGCGGGGCCAAGAGTCCTTGTGGTAGACGCCGACCCGGGGGAAGCGGTGCAGGTTGACGTGATTCGTCGGCCAGGTCAGCGTCGCGGCAGCTTCATAGCCCGCGCGGCGCGTCTGAGTCTCGACGCGGTCGTCGACGTTGCCGTAGGGGTAGGCGAGGGACGTGACCGGACGACCGATCCGTTGCGCGCATTCCTCGCGGGAGTCCGCGAGCTCGGCGATCAGACAGTCGTCGTCGAGCGTGGTCAGCGGCGGATGCGTTCGCGTGTGGGAACCGATCTCCCATCCGAGCTCGGAGAGCCCGCACAGGTCATCCCATGTCATCGGGGTCAGCTCGGTTGCGTCGGGGCTGTGCTGCCAGTGGTCGAGGCCCGGCCAGGCCAGCGGCGCCCCTCGCGAGATGTAGTCGGTGGGCACGAAGACCGTTGCCCTGATGTCCAGCTCGGAAAGGATCGGCTCGGCGTATCTCTTGACCGACAGGAACGCGTCGTCGAAGGTGATGACCACTGTCTTGGCGGTGGACGGCTGGCGCACACACTCGCTGAAGGTGCTCGTGCGCCAGCCGTGGCGGACCAGGTTGACGATCTGGCGCTCGAAGGCCTCCGGGGTAACCGAGAGGCCAGCCGACCACTGTGGGCTGATCGCGTGGTAGCAGAGCACCAGGAGCTCATTCATCGCCGCGCGTCCTCTAGAGCTTCGTCCAGGGCGCGGCTCGGGCGAACACGCGATTGCGGGGGACGAGGAGCCGGAAGGCAGCCTTCCACGCGAACGCACTGGCCCGCGAACGGCGGGAGTCCGCATACCGGGCCCAGCGTTGGCTCATCGCGATGAACTCGGGGCGGGGTGCGAGCTCCATCATCGCCGCGAGCTGATTGACGTGCAGGTCGTGGTAGAAGGAGCTCGCCCGGTTGTGGATCGGATGCGGATAGAGCGAGTACAGCGACCACGAGCCCGTGTCGAAGCGAGGCAGGTTGACCACCAGAGACTCGACGCCGCGGGCGAAATGCGCTTGCGACGTTTCGCACCCGAGTGCAACCCCGACGTCACGCATGCCCCACAGCGCGAAGATAGCCCCGTTTAGGACGTGGGACTGCGGGGTGGTTGGGTATTCCTCGGGCCACGGCATCCCGCCGAGCACACCCTGCACGCCGCCGTTGGCCTGAGGGACGTGCAGAGGGGCTAGCGCGAGCCGCGCGGCCGCGGCAAGGTTCTCGTCGCGGGTTTCCCGGTGCAGCCGGACGAGCAGGCTTGCTCCCTGTCCCTGGGTAATGCCCGATGCCCACGGCGGCGCCAGCGGGAACGTGTGCGGAAACGGCTCGTAATGAAGCCAGGAGCCGTCGGGCTCCTGGATCTCGACCAGGTGACGGCCGACCGCGAGGGCCGAGTGCAACCACGGCTCGCCCTCGCCTGACAGCCACCGTTCGAAGCAACCGAGTCCGTACTGGGTCAGCCCGACGTGCAGGCTGCCCGGCCCGCGCAGCTGGACCGGGAGGCCTTCGGGGGCGGCCGCCTTGACGCGCAGGTCGATCGGATATCCGCCGATGCCGTCGGCCTCGATCAGGGGGCCGACGGGGAGGTTGAAGCTCTTGGCGCTCGACCAGAAGCCGGCGCTCGCGCGTCGCGATGTCGGAGCCCCGGTCGTCATCGGGCCTCGGCCAGCAGGCCGTCGTAGAGAGCGGCGAATCGAGAGGCGACGGCGGCGATCGTGTGCCCGGCCAGGGCCTCGCGAGCCGCGGCGGCGATCGCCGTGCGCCGGGACGGGTCGGTGAGCAACCCGACCACGGCATCGGCCAGCGCGCGGGGATCACGACGCGGCACCAGCACGCCGGTGCGGTCGTGCTCGATGACGTCGGGGACCCCTCCGACCCGGGTGGCCACGAGCGGGGTGCTGCTGGCCATGCACTCGAACACGAGCAGGGGTGAGCCCTCACGGTCGGACGACAGCGCCGCGACGTCGGCGGCCCGCAGGATGCTGTCCACATCGCTGCGTGCCCCGAGGAAGCTCACATTGGCGGCAATCCCGAGCTGACGCGCCTGGCGCTCGAGATCCGCGCGGCATTCGCCGTCTCCGGCGATGATCAGTTGAGCCCGGGGGAGATGGGTCGTCACCTCCGCGTGGGCGCGGAGCAGGAGATCGATCCGCTTCTCAGGGCGCAGTACGGCGGCGATGGCGATCACCGGCACGTTGGCGTCGAAGGCAAGCTCCGCCCGCACATCGGTTGTGGAACGCACTGGGCTGGGGATGTAGCCGTTGGGGATCACCACGACCTTTTCTGGCGCGACGCCCTCATGCGAGACCATGCGCGCGCCGTCGGCGCTCGAGACGGCCACGAACCGATCGGCGAGCCGGCTGATCACACTCCCGTCGAGCCGAGCCCGCACGGCGTCATTCTCGTAGGACCAGCTGTGCTCGTGCGCGACGATGACGGGTACCCGGCACGCGGAGCCGATCGCCGTGCCCCACAGGTTGGAGCCGAACTTGTGGGTATGGAGGACGTCGAAGCGGTGGCGGCGCAGCAGCGCAGCAAGCTTGACCAGCGGCCCGAGATCCCAGCGTGCGCGCCGGTGCAGCGTGATGTGGTTCACGCCTGCAGCCTCGAGCGTCCGGGTGGCGAGCGCATCGGAGCTGCGCATCGCGCACAACCAGGGCTCGAAGCGGTCCTGGGGCAGCTGCGCGACCAGGCCCACGGCGAAGCGTTCCGCTCCGCCGGTGCTCGTGGCGTGGTCGATCATGAACAGGACGCGAGAGCGGCGGTTCGGGACCGGCGGACGTCCGGCTGCGCTGCGCCGGTCGTCGGCGGTCGCGGGGGCCGTGGCGGGGAGCGAGGACATGAGGATCGAACCCCTGGCGGTGCGTCAGCCCGATGTGCGGCGCTTGGTCGCCACCGGTCCGGGAACGTCGGTCAGCGGCAGGACCTCTGACGCCTGCACCGTGGACAGCGATCCGCTGTCGCGAAACCGGAGAACCTCGGCCACGGTGAGGAACAGTATGCGCAAGTCAAGGCGCAGCGACCAGTTGAGGATGTAGTAGTTATCCCACTCGACCCGGTCGGCGATCGAGGTCTGCCCGCGCAGGCCATGGACCTGGGCCCAGCCGGTGATGCCCGACTTGACGCGGTGACGGTCTTCGTAGCGCGCCACGTCGATGGCGAAGCGGGCCGCGAACTCAGGGCGTTCCGGGCGCGGCCCGACGAAACTCATGTCGCCTCTGAGGACGTTGAGCAGCTGGGGTAGCTCGTCCACAGAAAGATCCCGCAGTACGCGCCCCAGCGGGGTCCGGCGATCGACGCCCTCGACGCCGCCCGGCGCCATTCCGTCGAGCGGCTCGAACCTTCGATGGCCGCCCGCGGGCTCGACCCGCATGGTGCGAAACTTCAGGACGTCGAACTCGCGACCGTCACGACCGACCCGGCGCTGACGAAACAGCGCGGGCCCCGAAGAGGTGAGCCGAACCACGATGGCAACCGCGATCAGCAGCGGCGAGAGCAGGAGGATGCCCAGTCCGGCCAGCCCGCGGTCGAGCAGGTGCTTGACCGCGAACTGCCAGCCCCTTGGATCGATGGAATGCAGGGTGAGAAGGGGAAGGCCGCCAACGTGGTCCAAGCTGGTGCGCTCGTTAATCGATTCGTATAGACGCGGAATGAGCGATACCCCGACGCCGATCTGCTGACACTCGCGCACCGTGTTCACGAGCACCCGGTCGGGCTCGCCGGAGAAGGCGAGGATCACGTGCCGGGCACCGGTCTGGGCGACGGCGGCGGCGAGATCCTGCGGGCCCCCGAGCACCGGGATGCTCGGGTTCTCGGCCTGGGCGAGGGGATCTGAGTCGAGGTAGGCGACGGGCCGCATCCCGTAGCTCGGTTCGGCCCGGAGGCGGTGCGCGAGGTGCGAGCCGACCACGCCGGCACCGACGATCAGCGTCGGGGTCGCGAAGGCCTCGCTCCTGATCGCGCGACGTCGAGCGGACAGCAGGACCGCCCGTGCGATGCCGAGATAGACGACGGCGAACAGCCACAGCCGCGTTGCCAGCCCGAGTGCGTGGGTCCCGCCGAGCACGGAATCGATGCTCAGGGTGATCATCACCGATAGCGAGACGACCCCAAGGACGAAGGCGAGAGTATCGAGGATCGAGGCGTTCAGCCGGTCGTCGGGGGCGCGGCGGGCCCGCATCGCGCTGACCACGATCAGCGGGAAAGTTCCGGCCAACCAGCGGCTGCTCGTCACGTCGCCGAGCCTGCCGAACCCGACCAGCGCCAAGCAGGACGCGACGTAGAGGACGATCAGATCGAGGATCAGCCGCAGACGGGACCAGTCGTGGCGATTGAGCAGCCGGCGACAGACCCGTGAGGCGATGTCGTTGGACCGGTGCAGGTCGATGAGGACGTTCGGATCCGCGGCCGTCGGCCCGGTGGCCTGAGGGGCCGTCACGACGGTCGCTTCGCGCTCGTACATGGGAGTCCGGTCCGTGACGTGCCTTCTGTTCCCCGCCGGCCTCGGCTAGTGCGTTGTGAGCCGCCGCCCGCGGCATCATCCTGCGCGCCACCAAACGACAGATTTTGGATCATAGCGGGAAATGTCCTACTGGCAGGCGCTTGACCGCTCGCACGGTGCCGCTGAAGGGCGAGACGGCAGGGGAGCGTGTGCATAACGATCTCATGTGTGGTCTATCGGCTCGTATGGCGGATTTCCGTAGCTGCCTGCCCGATCAGCCAGAAGGCTTGCAACGTTATTCCTTGGCCAATGCGGATCGGGACGCATCGCAGCACCATTACGCATGCTCGAGTCGTCTTCACACTCCCGAATCCACCTGGTGGCCGATGCCCGCCGGCGCGGGACGGCACCGCCTGACGCGTGGCCGGCGCTTCGGGCTCGCGCGTCTGCGCGTAGACCCGAGCCCGGGTGCGCCGGTGTCGCGGCTGGGCGTCGCCAGCGCGCCTGTGCGGAAGCTCCGCCGGTCGCGCGAACCGGCGGCGCGGAGCGCTACGCTTACGGCTATGCGAAGCGAACTCGAGGCAGGGCGTTCTCGAACCCCGGTCGTGCGTCGCGTCACTGCAGGCCTGATCCTCGTCGCCGCTGCCGCGCTCGCCGTCTGGGCCGTCATCGGCGTCGTCAAGGCAATCTTTGTGTTCGCGGTGATCGTCGTCGCGGTGGCTGCGGTGGGCTGGGCGCTGAAGACTCTGATCTGGTAGCGGCGGGTCGCTCCTGTGCAGGGCTTTGAATTTCTGGTCATCCTCTTCTGGTTCGGGATCGTCGGGGGAGTCATCGGGCGCATCAAGGGCAGCTCGTTTGTGATCTGGTTCCTCGTCTCGGCCTGTGTCCCGGTGATCGGCGTGGTGGCGGCGATCTGCTACCGCTGGGATGACCGCGAGCTGCGCCGTCAGTGTCCTGGTTGCGGCCGAGTGACCAAGCTGCACGACGCCGTCTGCGTCCGCTGCGGTGAGGAGTTGGCCTTTCCGGAGGTCGCCATCGCATCGCCGGCCATGGATCCGGATCGATTCCGCCGCGTCACGCGCTGAGCACGGCCCCGAGCTCGCGTTCCAGCGCCCGATCCAGCGCTTCGTGGGCCCTAGCCTGCGCCCAGGCGGGCCGCAGAGTGTGATCGCGCACGGCGATCTGCTCGAGCGCGAGGGTGTCGGCGCCGCGCAGGCGGTCCATGCGTCCGCTCCGGTTCAACTCGGCTTCGAGCGGTTCGTGGTCGCCGAACAACAGCAGTGCGCGCTTTCCCGAGCGCACGAAGCGATCGATTGCGGCGTCGAGGTCGGCGTCGCCGTCCCTTCCGGTCCGTCCGCGATCGGTCACGTGGTCACGCAGGCGACCGGGCATGCCCAGCAGCCACCGGGCTACGGCGCGGCGGCGTTCCGGGGTCGCGGCACGCCGAAGGCGCGCCAGCGAGAACGGCTGGTTGACGAGCGCGCGCAGATCGCGGGCGGCACCGAGATCCTCGTTCCAGACGAGGGCTCGCGGGTTGATCATCACCGCAGAGACGACGCGATCGTCCTGCAGCGCAGCGTGAAAGGCCCAGAAGGCCCCCGCGCAGAGGCCGCCGACGACGAAGCGCGCCGCCACGCCGGAGAGCTCGAGCGCATCGAGGGCGGCGATGACCTGGGAGACGAGTCCCGGCACGTAGAGCCCGGCGTCCCGTGCGTAGCCGCTCGCGTCGCCATCGGAGTCGCCGATCCCCGCGACGTCGAGCCTGAGCACAGGGACCCCTCGGCGCGCCCAGCGGCGTGCAGCCTCGACCCACATGCGGTTCGGGCCGATGCGACGGACCGCTCCTGCGTTGAGCAGCACTACGGCGAGCTCGGCGCGAGTCTCCGTCTCCGGGGTTACGAGGACCGCGGACAGAGTCTGTCCCCGGTGGGGGATCACGATCGGCGTCTCGCGTACCGTGCCAGCAGCGGTGAGGACCTTATCCGTAATCGTGATGACACCGGCGGTCCGGGACGCCGGCCCTCCGAGCGGCGGGGCCGGCAACGCGACGGCGCCGAGCCAGCGGCGAACCGTCGCGAACACCTCGCGCGGCGCCTCGGTCGTCTGGGGATGCGAGGTCATCGCGAGATACCCGCTGCCCGGCGCCGTCGTCACGGCCGCACCGACCCCCTCCATGGCTTCCACGAGGTCGGTGTCGGCAGCGATGCCATCGCGCTGCAGCAGCAGGACCCGGCGATCGGCGGCGGCGGGCAGAGGCATCGCCGTGAGATCGACCCCGGCGAGCGACGTCACCGTCTCGGCGCTGAGGCGGAAGCCACCGGCCTCGAGCTCGCCCTCGGACAGGAGTTCGGGGACTGGGAGGTCCTCGAAGAAGATCGACGCCTCCAGGCGGGCAAAAGCACGCAGTTGGCGAACGATCGACCGACCACGGGCCGGGGCACCCCACAGAACGAGATCGTCGATGGGGGCGCCGCCGGCGGCGGCAAGGTGGGCCAAGAGGCCGCCAAGACCGATGCCCAAGGCCGTCACGCGCGCCACCCCGACCGTCGTGCGCAGGTCTCGCGCCGCCGCCGAGACCGCCGCTGTCCACGCCCCGAGACGGTCGGGATCGTCGACGTTCCCAGTGCTGTCACCCGTGCTCGGATAGCTGATGCGCAGGGTGGGATGACCGGCGGCGGCGAGCTCTAGCGCCCACTCGCGCAGCGCGCGATAGGCACAGACCTCCTCCCATCCGAACGGCGGGCACAGGAGCACGGCGCCACCGGAGTGGATCGCGGGGTCGGGGAGATGCAGCGTGGTAAAGCTCGCCTCCCCCTCGATGAGCAGGTAGCGACTGTGCGGTCGCGGGATCACGCGTTCTCAGGTGATCTCGCAGCGCATGGCCAGGTTGGCCGCCGTCAGGTGGATCGCGAGGCGGGCGTGATCGGTGAGGGTCTGGCGGATCTGTTCGTTCACGGTCCAGGTATCGGCAGAAGTTAGGGTTTCCACAGTCACGACGGCGGCAGCGAGGTCGCGGTCGCAGGTGAAGCTGACGGAAAGTGAGGTGATCCCCGCCCGCGGGCGAGGCGTCGGGCGCGGCCGCTGAGGGCGACGGTGTGGCCCTCCGACAGTCCACTGCGCACTTCCAATTCGCGCCCGGCAACGGCCTGATCCTCGAGACCGAGCTCCCCAAGCAGAAGTACCGTCAACGCCAGCACACGCCCAAGCCAACCCCGACGATCGCCGGCGCAACCACGACCGGGGGATCATGGGATTCGTACCGTCATCTGCGTCGTTATCACGCGCCCTCCGCGGTCACGCCCGCTCACCGTCAGCGTGTAATGTCCGCGCCGCAGACGCCGACGGACACGCAGCACAAGCCGGCCACGCTGGACCGTCCCGGTGGCCACCGTCACCAGACCGCGCTCCAGGCGGGCATGAACGCGACTGCCCGCGATCAGGATTGTTGTGATCTTGACTCGACACACCAGCTGCCGGCTCGAGGGTCGGTACGCGCAGCTGATCGACATGTGAACGACTGCGTTGCGGCCCGCTGCACCCGGTGGACCCACCTGTCCGGACGGCCCAGACGAGGTAGACGGGCTCGTTGATCCGGTCGCGCTGGTCGGACCCGTTGACCCGGTCGGGCCGGTTGACGCGGTCGAACCTGTCGACACAGTCTGGGGTTCGTTCGAGGAGGTCACGACCGCGGTTGGCGATGAGGTCGACATCCCGCTGCCGCCGGCGTTGGCGGCGGTGACCGCCACCCGCAGGGTTGAGTTGACATCGGTCGCATCGACTGCATAGGTGGCGCCGCTCGCCCCGGTGATCGCCATGCAGCTGGTGCCGGCCGAGGTGCATCGCGACCAGGCGTAGGTGTAAGAGGTCGGGCTGCCCGACCAGGCGCCCTGACTGGCGCTGAGGGTTTGACCGGCCTGAGCGGTCCCCGAGATCACCGGTGCTGCCGTGTTCACAGGCGTGGCGCAGCCCGCAAGGGCGGCGCAGATGTCCAGGCGGCCGCCGGTGCGCACGACTCCAGATAGGGCGGGGAGGGGTTGGACGGTGTTCAGGATGTCGGCCTTCAAAGCAGTGGGAGTCATGTTCTGGACCGACAGGATCAGCGCGGCGGCGCCTGAGACCTGCGCCGCGGCCATCGATCCGCCGCTGATGTAGCCGTAGGTGCCGTTGCGCAGCGTGCTGTAGATGTTGTCGCCAGGCGCGGCGAGGTCGACCGTGTTGGGTCCGTAGTTGGCCCAGGACGGCAGCTGGTCAGACTGATTGGAGGCGGTGACGCAGATCTCGGTTGGACGGTCGTACCCGCACGGATACCGCACATAGGCCGGGTTGTCATTGTTCTGGCCGGTGTTACCCGCCGCGGTCACGAACAGGATGCCGTTGGCTCCGAGCGTGTCGATCTCGTCCGAGAGCGCCTGGGAGTACGCGGTGCCGACGAAGGTCGCGGAGTCGTTGACGACCCGGATGTTGACCCCCGCTCGCTTGGCCGCCAGCAGCCAGTTGAGGCCGGTGATGAGATCCGCCGTGGTGCCGCTCGCCTGGGAGTCCAGCCATTTGACGGGCAGGATCGTCGTCGCCCAGTTGACCCCTGCGACGCCGCTGCCGTTGTTGCCGACCGCGCCGATGATCCCGGCCACGTGTGACCCGTGACCGCCGTAGTACACGTCGTCGTCCATCGGGTCACAGGTGCCGGCGACGACGTTGTCGCCATGCGTGCCAGCCGGGCATCCCCCGATTCCTCCCGGGTTGGACCAGATGTTCGCGGCGAGATCTGGATGGGTGTAGTCCACCCCGGTATCGACCTCACCGACGACGATCGACCGGCTCCCCGTGCTCACGTTCCAGGCTCGCGCGGCCCCGTCATCCGCACCGGCCACGCCGGTGTGACCATTGACCGACTGCCCGGTGTTGCGCGACCCCCACTCCAGGCCGAAGAACGGATCGTTGGGGATTCGTGCCGCCGCGCTCGCGCGCTGCACATAGTTGGGCTCGGCGAACCGCACCCAGCGGCGCTCGGAGCGCAGTTGCCGGACGGCCGCCATGACGCGCCCGCGCGGGACGCCGAGCACGAATGAGCTACCGATACGGCGAGCGAGCGCTCGGGCCGCGCGCGTCGCGGTGCCGATGTTATCGAGGGAGCCGAGCCGGCGGGCGGCGATCTCGCGCTCAAGCGCCTGCTCCCGGCGGCTCGTCACCCCGGGCTGGAAGCCGACCAGGACGACGCCGGGCTGATAGGCGACCGTCCGAGCCGCCGCGGTGTGTCCTGGGATGGCCGCGGGCACCGCGACTGGCACGGGCGCACGCTGGGCCCCGGCCGCGCCAGCACCCAGGTCGACCCAGAGAGCGATCAGGGCGACCGCGACCAAGCCCCGCCAGTTCGATGTCATGATGTCTCCTTCACACCCTTCGCGCGGCCAGCGCGCCCGAGTCGCCCGAATCACGCGAATATTACTCCTGCTTGAGACGGTTCGGGGAGGTGAGGGTTTGGGCTCAGGGACGGGGACCACCCCCCCGCGCGAATACGTATACGCGACCGATGCGGTCACCGGGTCGGGGCCACAGGAGAGGCGATGAACGACACGACAGTGGATCAGGGACCGGGCGCGTTCGGTGAGTATCTGGGCGGGCTGGGGGTTGCCGAGCTGGCACCGGCGATCTATCCGTTCGACCCGGGGATCGCCCCCGTGGCACTGGAGAGCCATCTGCGACAGAGTGGGCATCTGATGCTCGGGCTCAAGATCTCGATGGCCTGCTGGATGATCGCCGACGAGGGCGCGACCCGTGGCAAAGTGCAGGCTGCGCACGCTGCCGGCTTACCGGCCAACACGGGCGGCGGTCCGTACGAGGTCGCGGTCGCGCAGGGTCGGCTCGAGGCCTATCTCGACCTGTGCGCGGACATCGGATTCGACGGCATCGAGTGCGGCTCGGGCTTCACGGATCCCCGAAGCACGCCGGCGGGGACGATCGCGCGCGCCGCCGAGCGCGGGCTGCGGGTCGAGTACGAGCTGGGCAAGAAGCACGAGGGGGCGTTTTCGGACGATGGGGTGGACGCGCTCATCGCGGAGGGACGCACCTGGCTGGAGGCGGGCGCGCGTCGGTTGGTGATCGAGGCCCGAGAGAGCGCCAGCGCAGTCGGGTTGTTCGATCCCGCTGGGACGCTGAACGCGCGCCTGGCCGACCGGTTCGCGGACTCGTTCGGGCTCGAGATACTGATCTTCGAAGCCCCGACCAAGCCGAGCCAGTTTGCTCTGCTGGATCATTTCGGTCCGCGGATCCAGCTCTCCAACGTCCGGCTGGACGAGGTGCTGAGGGTCGAGATCTACCGGCGGGGTCTGCACTCCGACGCGTTCGCAAACCCCCGCCTGCGTCCGCGCCGGCTTCCCGGAAGCGAGCAATGACCCGGACCGTCGCCCTGGCGCGCTACCCGAGCCTCGGTGAGGGCGACGAGGAATGGACCGTGGTCGGGATCGACGTGATCCGGGCGACGACAACCGCGGTCACCGCCGTCGCAGCGGGCCGGCGGTGCTTTCCGGTGCCCTCGATCGAGCAGGCACTGCCGCTGGCCGCGCGCTTGGAGAACCCGCTCCTGGTCGGGGAGCTGGGCGGCAACATGCCCTACGGCTTCCACCTTCAGAACAGTCCCAGCGAGATGGACCGGAGCGTCGAGCTGGACCGACCGGTGATCCTGCTCTCGAGCTCCGGCACCGGGCTGCTGAGTGCGGCAGCGGTCCGCAGCCGGACGTACGCGGCCTGCCTGCGTAACGTCCGCGCCCAGGTGCAACGCCTGATCGCCGCGCATGACCGCGTGCTGCTGCTGGCCGGCGAGAGCCGCGGCGAGTTCCGCGAGGAGGACCGGCTGTGCTGCGGCCGGATCGCTCGGGCGCTGCTCGATGCCGGCTACGAGCCACGCAACGTTCTGGTGGAGGAGGTCGCTCGCGGGTGGGGGCAGGCCTCCGACGACGCCTTCATGAGCGGTCACAGCGTGCAGCATCTGGCCGACACCGGCCAGTACCACGACGCCGAGTTCGTCCTCTCCCACATCGACGATCTCGCGACGGTCTACGAGATGCGCAACGGCGAGCTTGTCCAGAGCACCCACGAATGAAGACGAGCCCCGGCCGGTACGCGGAGCTGGTCGACACCTCCACTCCTATTCTCGTCGTGCGGCGCAGCGTCGGGCCGCTCCAGCACTGCGCTCTGGCCGTCGCCCGCAGCGCCGGGCGGCTCGAGATCCCCGTCTATTCGGTGCGCGGGCCTGCGCCCGAGCCGGCCATGCGCTCGCGCTATGTCGAGGACGGCCTGACCCTCCGGCCCGACGGGCCCGAGGAGGAGTTCGTCCAGGGTCTGCTCGCACTTGGTCAGCGCCTGGGACGGGCGGTGCTGCTGCCCATCGACGATCTCGCGGCCGTGCTCGTGGGCGACCATCAGGAGCGCCTGGCCGAGCACTTCCGGTTCCCCCTCGCCCCACTCGGCGTCCAGCGCCAGCTCGCGTCCAAGCGCGAACTGTTCAAGCTTTGCCGCGCTCTGGACTTGCCGACGCCGAGGTCGACCTTTCCGGACACGGAGGCGGCGCTCATCGAACAGGCCGAGCGCTACGGCTATCCGGTGGTGCTCAAGCGGGCCGATCCGTGGCTGGCGCCACGCGATCCGAAGGCGCCGAGCGTGGCCATCGTCCGCGATCGCTTCGCGTTGCTCGGGTCCTACGCTCGGATGGAATCGGATGCTGGCCCTCAGGTGATGGTGCAGGAGTACATCCCCGGCGGGACGGATTCGGTGTGGATGCTCAACGGCTACGCCGGCGAGAACTCCGAGTTCCGGTGTGCCTTCACCGGGCAGAAGCTGCGCCAGCGCGGTCCCTGGACGGGCCCGACGACCTTGGGCGTGAGCGTGGCCAACGACGAGGTCATTGCCCTCGCCGGGCGCCTGCTGCGCGAGCTAGGCTATCGCGGGATCGTCGACATGGGCTTCCGCTATGACCGGCGCGACGGGAGCTACCGCCTCCTGGACGTCAACCCCCGGCTCGGGAGCACCTTCCGGCTGTTCACCTCCACCGATGGGCTTGACGTCGTTCGCGCGATGCATCTGGATCTGACCGGCCGGTCGGTGCCGGCCACGACGGTGTCCGATGGCCGCAAATGGGTCGACGAGCGCAACGACCTCGTCACCTCAGTCCGGATGCTGCGCGAGGGCACGCTCGGCCCGTTGGCCTGGGCCCGAGACCTGCGCGGCGTCCGGGAGGGGGCCTGGTGGGCGGCCGACGACCCGCTGCCATTCCTCAATATGAGCGCGCTGTCGGTGCGCCAGGCCACGCGTCGGCTGACGATCCGGGGCGGGGGATGACCCGATCACGCACGCTGACTGGCCTGGCCGCCGCTGTCAGCCTCGCTGTCCTGGTGGCGTGCGGGACGGCGTCGCAGGGCCGCGGCGCGCCGGCCGGGCTCACCTCCGGGGCTCCGTCCCGCGCAGCCTCGGTGAGTGCGGGAGCCGCTCGTCACTATCTCTACGTCCTCGTCGACCGCGCAATGTATGTCTATGACGCTGACCATCACCATCGTCTCGTCCAGGCCGTGAGCCTGCCGGGAGTCACCGGCGTCCGTGGGGTGGCTGCGAGTCCGCGCACGCACACCCTGTACGTCAGTCATGGGGAGGACGGCGGCCCCGGCAGCCACGGCTCCCTGCTCGCCCTTGACCTACTCACCAACCGGGTGCGCTGGGACCGGACGTACCCCACCGGGATCGACAGCATGGCAATCAACGCCGCGGGCACCCGGATCTACATGCCCGACGGCGAGCTGTCGCACGACGGGGTGTGGAATATCATCGACGCGGGCTCGGGAGCCGTGATCGGGCACATCGACGGCGGCATGGGCCCGCACAACACCGTCGTCGGGCTGAGCGGGCGCCGGGTCTACCTGGGTGGGCGCAACGACAACCACCTCGACGTGGCCAATACGGCCACGGGGGGCGTGGTCACGCGCATCGGGCCGCTGCGCTCCGGGGTGAGACCATTCACGATCAACGGGGCCGAGACCCTCGCGTACACGACGGCCACCGGCTTCCTCGGCTTCCAGGTCAGCAGCGTCCGTACCGGCCGGGTCCTGTACACGGAGACGTTCGGCCCGCGCTTTCGTTATGACCCGGCCACCTTCGCGCCCTCGGCGCCCAGCCACGGGATCTCGCTCTCACCCGACGCGCGGCAGCTGTGGGTGATGGACGCCCCCAATGGCTTTGTGCACGTGTTCGACGTCTCGCGGGTCCCGCGGCGCTCGCCCCGTCGCATCGCCGACATCCGCCTTTCGCACACTTTCACGGGCACCAAGAGCGATTGCAGTTATGACTGCGCCCGCGACGGCTGGCTGTTGCACAGCGCCAACGGATGTTCTGTCTACGTCGGTGACTCCGGTGACGTGATCGATACCGCGAGCCGTCGTCCGATCGCCTTCCTGCCTGCGTTGCGCAACAGCCGCGAGTTCCTGGAGATCGACTGGCGGCAGGGGCGGCCGGTGGCCACCACCTCTCGGACCGGTCTCGGCTACGTCCGGCCCGGTCACCGCTCCTCGCCAACCCGCTGCCGATGAACGAGGCCCAGCCCGATGGGCAGGAGCCGGTCGATCGGTTCTTCGACGCCGCCGCCGGCTACTGGAGCGACGTTTACGGTCGCGAGGATCTCCAGGGGCGTATCTACCGAGAGCGAATGGGTGCGGTGGCTGAGTGGACCCGCGCGCTTGCGCTGAAGCCGGGAGCCGCCGTCCTTGACGCCGGCTGCGGGGCGGGCCTGATGACGATCGAGCTCGCTGGTGGCGGTTTCGCGGTAACCGCCACAGACTCGAGTGCCGAGATGGCCCGCAGCACTCGTCGGCTCGCGGCCGAGCGGGGGCTGGCCGACCGGATCACGGTCACCGAGGCCGATGCCCACGACTTGCCCTTCCCCGATGGCGCCTTCGAGCTTGTGGTCGCGCTCGGGCTGCTGCCATGGCTCCACGATGCCAAGGGCGGGGTCACCGAGTTGGCTCGCGTGCTCGCGCCCGGCGGATCGATGATCCTCACCGCCGACAATCGACTGCGGCTCAACCGGATGCTCGAGCCGCGCGAGAACCCGCTGCTGTCGGGGCTGAGGCCGCTCAAGCGCGCCCTGCGCCCGCCTCCGGACCCCTCCGAGCGCGCGCAGGCCCATCGTCACCGGCCCCAGGAGGTCGACGCGATGCTGGCGCGGGCCGGGCTGACCGTCGGGCGCCGCGCGACGATCGGCTATGGGCCCTTCACCGTGCTCGGCCGCCGGGTTCTGCCCGACGCGGCCGAGACCTGGCTGCACACCTACCTGGGGCATGCCGCCGGCCGGCATCCGCGACTGCGCAGCACGGGCTGGCATTACCTGGTGCAGGGTCGCCGGGACGCCTGAAATCCACTGTTACACTGGGATTCCCTCGTCGTGGCGACGCCGGATCGGTGCGCTGCACCGACATGGAACCGCGGGATGTGCCCCCAAATCAGGAAGGAGGAGGACGCGATGCGTGCAGTTGACGCGCTCATGAAATGCCTGAAGGCAGAGGGTGTCGACGTGGTATTCGGCCTCCCCGGGGGTGCGAACCTCCCCACCTACGACGCCTTCTACGACGCCGGGATCCGTCACATCCTCGTCCGCCACGAGGCCGGCGGTGGCCACGCCGCCGAGGGCTACGCGAAGGCGACCGGCAAGGTCGGTGTGGCTCTGGGCACCAGCGGTCCCGGCGCGACCAACCTGGTGACGCCGATCTGCGACGCGATGATGGACTCGGTCCCGGTGGTGTTCATCACCGGTCAGGTCCGGACCGACCTGCTCGGCACCGACGGCTTCCAGGAGGCGGACACGATCGGCATCACGATGCCGATCGTCAAGCACAGCTTCATGATCCAGGATCCGCGTGAGCTGCCGCGCACGCTGCACGAGGCTTTTCACGTTGCTCGAACCGGGCGTCCCGGCCCGGTGGTGGTCGACATCCCGCAGGACCTCAGCCGCGCCGACATCCCGTATGAGCCGGTGACCGACGTGCACCTGCCCGGCTATCAGCCGACCACCGAGGGCAACCAGAAGCAGATCCGCCTGGCCGCCAACGCGCTGGCCAACGCCCGCCGTCCGGTGATCTACGCCGGCGGGGGCGTGATCGCGGCCGGGGCCGCGGCCGAGCTGACCGAGTTCGCCGTCGCCGGGCGCCTGCCGGTCACCTGCACGGTGATGGGCCTGGGTGCCTTCCCGGCCCCGCACGAGCAGTGGCTCGGCATGCTCGGGATGCACGGGACCCGCACCGCGAACTACGCGATGGACGAGGCGGACCTGATCGTCGCGATCGGGGCGCGGTTCGATGACCGCATCACCGGCAAGCTGTCGGAGTTCGCGCCGCGGGCGAAGTTCGTCCACATCGACGCGGACCCGGCCGAGATCTCCAAGAACGTCCCGGCCCACATCCCGATCGTCGGCGACGCCCGCAACATCATCGCCCGGCTCAGCGCCGAGTATCAGGCGATCGCCCCAGATCCAGCCCGGCTGGAGGAATGGTGGTCACGGATCCGGATCTGGCAGGAGCGCCACCCGCTCGCCTACACCGACTCCGAGGACGCCGAGATCAAGCCGCAGTACATGGTCCAGGCGCTCTACGAGGCCACCGGCGGCGATGCGATCGTCACCAGTGACGTTGGCCAGCACCAGATGTGGACCGCCCAGCACTTCCATTTCGCCAAACCGCGCCGGTGGATCAACTCGGGTGGTCTGGGGACGATGGGCTTCGGCCTGCCGGCGGCGATGGGGGCCAAGATTGGCTGCCCGGAGCAGACCGTGGTCTGCATCGCCGGTGACGGCTCGGTGCAGATGAACATGCAGGAGCTCGCGACCTGTGCTCAGGAGGGGATCGCGATCAAGGTGTTCATCATGAACAACGGCTATCTCGGCATGGTCCGCCAGTGGCAGGAGCTGTTCTGGGACAAGCGCTACAGCCAGGTGGACATGGGCCAGTACCCCGACTTCGTCAAGGTCGCCGACGCCTATGGCGCCGCCGGCTTCCGCTTCACCGACAAGCGGACCCTGGTCGATGACATGCGCGAGGCGCTGGCCACCGACGGGCCCGTCCTCGTCGACGTGCGGGTCACGCGTGAGGAGAACACGTATCCGATGATCCCCGCTG
>JAABUZ0100001661.1_pt1 | contig 40958 bp, 43 predicted proteins | sample 5562091 | NCBI WGS metagenome assembly JAABUZ01 (sample SAMN12813069, study PRJNA571459) | rock metagenome | isolation source: Antarctica rocks | place: Antarctica: Victoria Land, Linnaeus Terrace sud | collected 2015-12-21
TTGTCTTGCCGCGCCCTCCTCTCTTAATCCTTCCTTTAGGAAGGACCCTGCGAAGCGAAGAATGAGCGAAGCAAGGAGGTAGGTCTCCTATTTACCGCCTCTCCGCCCCTACCCGTTCAGCCAGCAGCCGTTCGGCGTCCGCAACCTGCGCGTCTACTTCAGCATCGGTCAAGGTGCGGGCGGGGGCGCGGAACGTCAGGCGCAGGGCGACGCTTTTCTTGCCGACGGCAACACGCTCGCCGGTGTAAATGCTTTGGAGCGTGATGGACTCGGTCAGCTCAGCGCTGATAGCTTCACGCGCTGTGGACTCCAGCAGGCCGTAGGGCGTGGCGCTGTCTACGACCACTGCTAAGTCGCGGCTAATGGCCGGGAAGCGCGGCAGAGGCATGTAATGCAGCGGCGAGTCGGCGTAAGACAGCAGAACGTCGGCATCCAGCTCAAAGACGGCAACACGGCCAAGCGCGGCGGGAACATCCAAATGTTCCTGCGCGGCATCCGGGTCCACTTCGGCTACAAAGCCGAGGGACTGTCCGGCCAGCGAAACCGAAGCGGACCGGCCAGGGTGCATCTGCGGGCGCTCTTCGGCGGTGAAGGTGACAGGCGGCAGATGCAGGGCAGAGGCCAGCGCTTCGACTAAGCCTTTGGCCGCGAAGAAATCTACTGAGGGGCCGGTCAGGGCGGCGGCGACGCGGCGCGGCTCTTGATACTCGCCCGTCTTATCTCCCAGATCAAAGACTTTGCCGACCTCGAACAAGCGGATGTCGGGCTGACGCTGACGAGCGTTCCGGGCCAGAGCGTCGAGTAAGTTTGGGATAAGCGATTGGCGCAGGCCGGACAGCTCGGCAGACAGCGCTTGACGGATTGTGACCCGGCGGTCTGCCGTGCGCGGATCATCAAACGCAGACGGCGCGGCCAGCGAATGGGTCATGGCTTCCGACAGGCCGAAGCCGACCAGCAGCGTTCGAAGCTGGGCCGCGAGACGCCCCATCGGCGCATCGCCGCCGCCCTCGCCCCGCGCCGGCGGCAGGGTTTCCGGCAGCGTATCGTAGCCGATCATCCGCCCGACTTCTTCAATCAGATCAATTTCTTTGACCAGATCAGGCCGGAACGTCGGCACCGTGACTGAAAGCGGCTCCGACGCCGCATCCACTGCCATACCGAGCCGACGCAGGCTGCCGGCAATCGCGGCCTCGTCAAGCTGCGTTCCCAAGATTGCATTGGCGCGGCTGGAACGCAGGGAGATCACCCTCTCTCGAAGCGGCTGCGGATACAAGTCAATCCGGCCCAGCACCACTTCACCGTCTGCCCATTCCGCCAGCAGATCACAGGCCCGTTCCAGCGCAATCGGGGCCAGCGCCGGGTCCACAAACCGCTCGTACCGGTACGACGCTTCGGTAGACAATCCCAGCATTTTGGACGTTCGCCGAACCGTGCCGGGATCAAAATGCGCCGACTCCAAAAAGACGTGCTTCGTCGTCTCCGACACTTCCGTCTCGCTGCCGCCCATGATGCCCGCGATTGCGACCGGCTTTTCCCGGTCTGCGATGACCAGCATTTCCGGCGTCAGTGCACGCTCAGTCCCGTCCAGCGTCGTAATCGTCTCGCCTACTTTTGCCGCACGAACGACAATCCGGCCTTCCGGCAGAGACGCATAATCAAAGGCATGAAGCGGCTGGCCCAGCTCCAGCATGACATAGTTCGTCACGTCCACGACAATGTTCAGCGGGCGCATCCCCGCCGCTGCCAGCCGCGCCTGCATCCAGTCCGGCGACGGGCGAAAGACGACGTTGCGGACCAGCTTGCCGGTGTAACGCGGGCAAAGCGCCGGGGCTTCCACGCGAACGCCCACCCAGCGCTGAATGTCTGCGCTTTCGTCCGGCAGCGGCGCAGACTGACGACTCAGCGGCACATCTAAAGCCGCCGCCGCTTCCCTTGCCGACCCCAGCACCGAGACCCAGTCGCCCCGGTTTGGCGTGACTTTGGTATGGAAGACCGGCCCGTCGCCTGAGTCCGTCGTTTCCTCCACTTCCAGCCCCGCCATCGTCAGCTTCGCCGCCAGTGCGTCATCGGAAAGCGGCGTCTCGACATAGTCCCGCAGCCATTCAATCGGTAGTTTCATTCTACGTCTTCGTTCTTAGGAGCAGGCAATCGCCCCATCTTCAGCAGTGTATTTTCCAAACGCAGCGCCATCTTTTCCCGCTCGTGGACTTCGTTCTCGCGGGAGTGCTGCATTTCTTGGCGCATTAGCTGGATCGCAAGCGAAAGCTGACGTACTTCCCGCTGTACTTCCTTGATGTCGGTCTGATTTTTCTGCAATGTTTCGTTGATGTTGATCAGCGACTTTGTGAACTCAGCCAATTTTTGCCACATCGTCATGCCACCTTCAATGTTCGCATTATGTCGGTTATGATGGCATCAGTTTCGGCCCGCAGACTTTCTATCTCCTGCTGATCGTTATCCATCTGCTGCTGCATCTGCTTCAGCCGGCTCAAATCGTGGTCAACCATCGCTTCATACTCAGCATCTGTTTTAGGCTTTGTGTCAAGAGTGAATGTCGTTTCCATGATGCGTCCTCCAATGCTCATTGTACCACGAGAGAAGTGCTGGCGCGGTTCATGGCAATACCCAAAGCCATTTTTCCTCGCGTATCGCTTGCGCCATGCGCGGCAACTCGTCGCGCAGAAATGCGACCCATTTTTCTGAAATCTGGGCTTCAATTTCTTCTTGCGCTTTCTCGTAATCGTCTGGCCGCAATACTTGAATGATGGAAAGGCGGCAATGACTATTTTTCAATTGTGGCTGGCAACCAGTAAATTGGTACTTGCGGGCCATATCGAAAAGTCTTGCACGTTTTACCGCGTCACCTGGCGAAAGTGTGCAGTAGATTTTTAGTTCATTAGGCAAATGGTGGAATTCGAAGTAGAGATAAGGGCTAGAAGTGACAAAGGATGCCGACCCCCATTCATTTAGTCCAAAAGTCGTCCAGTTCTTTGCAGACACCCCAAGATAAAGCAAATCGTTCTGCTGTTGGATGAGGGATGTAACATAATTCCTGATTTGTGGCGGAGGGGGCGGACCATGCTCAAAGATTAAGTCCAACGCCTGCTTGTGCTGTTTGTAAATACTTCGGCAGAGTTCGGCAACGTCTGAATCGCTCACGATATGCCTCCTCAGCATTTGCGCGTAATGCTCCAATGCCATAACGACTTCGGCATCCAGCATCGCTCGGTTATCTCGCGCCGTTTGCTCAATCACTTTGCAGACAAGCGAATAGCTGACGGCTTGGTAGTAGTCCGGGGAACTCGCTTCGTCGCCATCGGGCGTCAGATACAGCCTAAGCGCCTGGTAGCCGGGAAAGTGGCTTTGGAAGGTCTCGCGGTAGCGGTTAAGCTGGTCGGAATGCTCGCCAGTGTCAATTTTGTTTTCAATGATGACGGCAAAGCGGCTGGCATCGTCTACAATGAGAATATCAATATGATGCCACTCACGCAGAACGTAGGCATGGCTTAAGTCTATGCCGTCAAGATCAAGTGCCGCCTGCAAAAAGCGGTGCAGAAACGCCGCGCCGAGGCCATGATTGCGGCTTGGGTCAAGTAGAAACGCCAAAAAGTCCGAGTGCCGGAGTTCATGGCGAACAGTTCCCACGGCCTCAAACAGATTGAAGCGTTTGAGGAGGTTTTCCAGCCGCAGAAGGTCAGAGTTTTGCTCGGTGTCGGCAAACGCTTCTAGGGCTTGAAGTTTGGTAGGCATGGCGGCTAGAACTGCCGAAGGAAGCGGAGGTCGTTTTCGGTGAAGAGGCGGATGTCGTCAATGCCGTATTTTGCCATCGGCATTCGGTCTATGCCGAGGCCCCACGCAAAGCCGGTGTAGCGCTCGGAGTCGATGCCCTGCGCTTCCAGAATGTTGGGGTGGACCATGCCCGCGCCGCCAAGCTCCAGCCAGCCGGAACCCCAGCGGATGGCGACTTCGACGCCGGGTTCGACAAAGGGGAAGAAGTCGGGGCGGAAGCGGATTTCAACGTCGCCGAAGAGCTGCTTGACGAGATAGGCAAACGTGCCTTTGAGGTCGGCCAGGGTCAGACCTTCGTCTACGGCGAGAATATCTACCTGGTGGAACGTGTGGGAGTGCGTGGCGTCAACGGCTTCATAACGGTAGCATTTGCCGATGGTCGCGGCGCGGATCGGCGGCTTCTGCGATCCCATGACATGCGCCTGGAACGCTGTTGTTTGGGTGCGAAGCAGGTGGGTCGGGTCCACATAGAACGACATCTGCTCGTCAAAGGCCGGGTGGTCAGGCGGATAGTTTAGGGTCTCGAAGTTGTAGTAGTAGTCTTCAATGTCCGGCCACTCGTTGAAGCGGAAGCCGAGGCCAATGAGAGCGTTCTTGACCGCCTGCATCTGATTGGTAATGGGGTGCTGCGTACCGTGCGGATACGCTTGGCCGGGCAGCGTGACATCTACGGCATCGGCAGCCAGGCGAACCAAACGCTCGGCGGCGGCAAGCGCGGAACGCTTCTCGGTCAGCAGCGCTGTGAGATCGTCCTTGCGGGCATTGACCGCCGCGCCGAACTGCGGCTTTTCGTCCGGCGGCAGAGTGCCGACGAGGCGCAGAAGGCCGGTGAGTTGGCCCTTGCGCCCCAAATACTGCACTTCTACTGTTTCGAGTTCGGCAACGGTGGCAGCCGCCTCCAAAGCCGTTTTGGCTTCGGCGGCGACCTGCTCCAGTTGGCTGATCGGCGTCATGTCTCAACCAGTCTTAGGCGGCAATGACGAAGTTATGGGTCGGCGCAGTGACAGTAATGTTCAGCGAAGCGACAAGCGTGTTAAAGGCGGCGTTGTCGCTGATTGCCATCTCGGACAGGACTTTACGGTCCAGCTCGACGCCGCTGTCATGCAGGGCGGCGATGAACCGGCTGTACTGGACACCCTGCGCCCGGCAGGCGGCATTGATCCGGGCGATCCAAAGCTGGCGGAATTCGCGCTTGCGGTTGCGGCGGTCCCGGTAGGCATACTGGCCGGACTTCATTACCTGCTCGTTCGCGTTCTTGAACAGGCGCGATTTGCCGCCGAAATAACCCGACGCTTCTTTTAAAATCTTGTGGTGGCGCTTGTGCTTCATCACGCCACGCTTGACTCGTGCCATTTCTTAGGTTCCTTTTAATGAGAGAATAACGATTATTTCGGCAGGCCGTTGGGCAGCATCCGGCGGATGGCCTTTTTCTTGCCTTTGTACAGCTCAATGTCCGAAGTCAGCACACGCATATTCGACGGGCTTTTATGAATGTTCAAATGGTTATGGTTGGCGTGGCCGTGCATGAGCTTGCCGGTGGCGGTCTCTTTGAAGCGCTTGGCCGCTGTCTTGCGGGTCTTAATCTTCGGCATTTCTGTTCTCCTCAGTCCTTACTTCTTAAAACGGCAGCGAACCCGGCGCACGGCTGTGTCCGGGTTCGTATTTTGTCCCGAATGGTTCATAACGCTACGCAGGCGGCGCGTCCGGCTCCGAAGCTGCCGGAGGCGGTACGGCGGCAGGCGGCGCGGCGGCTTTCGGTGCGGCGGGCGGCTTGGGGGCGGCCAGCTTCGGCGCGGGCGTCCCCCCACCCTTTGCCGGCGTCAGGGTCAGGCTCATCGAGCGCCCCTCCATCGTCGGCGGCTTTTCAATCGCCGCGACATCAGCCACTTTCTGCATGAATGTCTCAAGCTGCTGGCGTCCGACTTCCGGGTGCCTAATCTGCCCGCCGATAAAGCGAAACGTCACTTTGACCTTGTCGCCGTCTTCTAAAAACTTGCGGGCATGGTTGACTTTCGTCATCAAATCATGCTCGGACAGCGTTCCATAGCGCGGGTCGAGGCGAATGTCTTTCAGCTCGCTTTGCTTGTGCTTTTTGGCGGATTCTTTTTCTTTTTTGGCCTGCTCGTACTTGTACTTGCCGTAATCCATGATCTTGCAGACCGGCGGCTGAGCCTGCGGGGCCACTTCAATCAAATCAATGCCGCGCTCACGGGCGATGAGCAGCGCCTCGCGCGGGGTCATGATCCCGAGCTGGCCGCCGTCATCGTCAATCACGCGGATTTCACGGGCGCGGATGCGCTCGTTCATGTTCACCCGTGGTTCGCGCGGGTCTCTGCGAAAGTCTCTGTTGTTGATGTCTTAAATCCCTTGTCTGAATTCCTCACCCACTCCGAAAAACCCGGTGTCCGTGGACCGACACCGACTGTTTGACAGTATAGCCGAATTTCGATCTTCTGTCAAGCCGCTTCTGACGAGTTTAGAACAGAATGCCCGTCAAGTCCAGTACAAACCCCGGCAGCACGTCTTCCCCGGACAGAGACGCGGGATTATCCAGTATCTCGACTTCCTGACCCGAACGGTAGATTTCAACACGGCGGCTAATAGGGTCTATCAGCCAGCCGAGCCTTGCGCCGTTTTCCCTGTATTCATGCATCTTTTTCTGAACGGCGCTAAGACGATCCGTGTCTGAACGCAGTTCCACCACGAAATCCGGGCAGATGTGCGCGAAGCCCTTTCGCTTCTCCGGCGTCAGCGCTTCCCACCGACTGATTTCGATCCAGCCTGTATCAGGAGAGCGTTCCGCACCGCTGGGAAGCGTGAAGCCGCTGGACGAGTCAAACACTTTGCCGAGCTTGGTTTTGCGATTCCAAATTACAACGTCCGCAGTCAAATCCGCGTTTCTGCCCCCGCTTTCACTTCCTGCTGGCGGCATGATGATAATTTCCCCTTCCCTGGTGCGCTCCATTCGCAGTTCTGGATACTGCGCCGCGAGACGTGCGAATTCCGCCGACGAATACGGCTTTGGCTCTTCAATGCCCTGTGAAACCGCAGTACGGCCCTGACGCTGAGCTTCTAAAACCGCCATCGCATGGCTCTCCTTCCCAATGAGTAACCGTCAGCATTTAGTTCAGAATGCCGGTCAAATCCAGCACAAAGCCCGGCAGCACATCTTCCCCGGACAGAGACGCGGGGGCGTTTAGTATCTCCACTTCCTGCCCAGGGCGATAAACTTCCACCTGCTTGCGGCGCGGGTTGATCAGCCAGCCGAGCCGAGCGCCGTTTTCCTTGTATTCTTCCATCTTACGGCGCGTTTCCATGAGGCTGTCCGTGGGAGACAGGACCTCGACAAGAAAATCCGGGCAAAGCGGCAAAAACTTTTGCCTCTGCTCCGGCGACAGCGCGTCCCAGCGGTCGCGCCGCAGCCAGGACGCATCCGGGGCGCGTGTTCCCCCATACGGCAGGTTGTAGCCGCCGTTCGCATCAAACGTCACTCCTGTTTTGTCCTGGTCGGACCAAGCAAATAAGCGGCCCCCGACAATGCTGCTTTGGTGGCTTGACTCGCCTCCTGATGGCGGCATGATAATTAATTTTCCTTCCCTGGTCAGTTCCATTCGCAGTTCCGGGTACTGGGCGGTGAGCGATGCGAACTGCTCCCGCGTGTAGGGTTCCAGCACGTCTTCCGGTTCTTCCGCAAGCGCCTGGCTAGGACGAACAGCTTCTGCAACAGTCATCAATTGGCTCGCTTTCCGTAACAGCTTCGCACTTAATCTAATATGCCGGCGAGAGTGAGCGTAAACCCCGGCAGCACGTCTTCGCCGGACAGGGACGCGGGGGCGTTTAGTATCTCCACTTCCTGCCCAGGGCGATAGACTTCAACACGGCGGCTAATAGGGTCTATCAGCCAGCCGAGCCTTGCGCCGTTTTCCCTGTATTCATGCATCTTTTTCTGAACGGCGCTGAGGCGGTCGCTGCTGGAGCGCAGTTCCACCACAAAGTCCGGGCAAACACGCGAGAACTCTTTCCGGTCATCTTCTGTCAGCGCGTTCCAGCGAGAGGCTTCGACCCAAGAAAGGTCAGGGGAACGCTTTGCGCCGTTCGGCAGAGTAAACACGGTTGAAGAGTCAGCACCAAATCCGGTAGCATTGGCCTCGCTCCATATCCCAAAGCGGACAATCAGCTTGAAGTTTTGCATCCCCGTTTTGGTGAATGTCGGCGGCATGATGACAAGTTCTCCCTCCTTAGTCAGCTCAAATCGCAGATCGGGATACTGCGCTGCAATCTCCGCGAACTCCGCCGCCGAATAAGGCTTCGGCTCTTCAACGCCGGGAAGAACCCACATTCTTGGTTGGCGTGACGCTTCTAAAACCGCCATTGCATTACCTCTTTCCCACGAACTTTTCCCAGGAACACTCCCCGTCCTTTAGTTTAGAATGCCCGACAAATCTAGCACAAAGCCCGGCAGCACGTCTTCGCCGGACAGAGACGCGGGGGCGTTTAGTATCTCCACTTCCTGCCCAGGGCGATAGACTTCGACGCGCTTGCTCTTAGGATCAATCAGCCAGCCAAGCCTCGCGCCATTATCCATGTATTCGCGCATCTTCTTTTGGACAGCGCTGAGGCGGTCGGTTTTGGAGCGCAGTTCAGCGACGAAATCGGGGCAGATGACCATCAAATCATCCTGATCTTCTTCGCCGACAGCATCCCATCGTGACTTCTCAATCCAGCAAGCATCAGGAGAGCGTATGGCTCCGTTAGGCAGAGTGAAAAGCGTCGAAGAGTCGAATGTTTCCCCTAACTGCGCGGCTTCACTCCAATTCTCAAGGCGGGCTGTCAACTTTGCGTTGCGCCGCCCGGATTTTGGGAATGTTGCCGGCATAATAACAAGTTCTCCTTCCCTGGTGAGTTCAACCCGAAGGTCCGGGTGACCTTGAATGAACTGTTTCAAGTCGTCTGGGGTGAAAGCTTCCGGTTCTTCGTAAGTTTCCACCCGTTCATCGGACAATGCTGCACTCGGACGTATTGCCTCGGCAACAGCCATCTTTCTACCTCATTCTTCTATTTCTTGTAGGCCAGTTCGACAATCTTTGCCGCTGCTTCCTGCATGGTTTCGGCGGGAACAAGATTGGTCGTCTTGAGAAGCTCCGCGCCTTCCGCCGCGCGGGTTCCCGCCAGGCGAATAACGATGGGGACTTTCACGTCCAGCGACTTGACGCCTTCAATAATCCCCTTCGCCACTTCGTCGCCCCGCGTGATGCCGCCGAAGATGTTGAACAAAACGCCTTTGACGTTCGGGTCCGAGAGAACAATTTCCAGGCTGCTCGTGACCGCCTCGGCCTTAGCGCCGCCGCCGATGTCTAAGAAGTCCGCAGGCGACCCGCCGGCCCGCTTAACTTCGTCCATCGTCGTCATCACGAGGCCCGCACCGTTGCCGATGATGCCGATGTCGCCGCCCTCCAAACGCACATACTGAATGCCCCGGCGGTGGGCTTCCACTTCAATCGCGTCGGTTTCCGTGTCGTCTTGAAGCACCGACAGCTCCGGGTGCCGGTACAGGGCGTTCTCGTCAATGTCCCACTTGGCGTCGCCCGCAATGATCGTGCCTTCTTTGGTGATGACCAGCGGGTTGATTTCGGCAAGCGTCGCATCCGTCCCGACATACGCCGCATAAAGCGCCTTCAAGACGGGGATCATCTTGCCAATCAGAGTTTTATCAAATTTGGCCTCAAACAGCACCGCACGGCAGGCATAATCGGGCAGCCCCAGCAGCGGGTCAATATAGAGACGCGCAATATCGGCGGGGTTGTTGTGTGCCACTTCCTCAATGTCCATGCCGCCCTGCGTGGACACAATCAGCACGTCCCGCTGCCGCACCCGGTCCTGCGTGATGGCGACATAGATTTCTTTGTCAATGTTCACCGCTTCTTCCACCAGCAGATTATTGATCTTCAAATCTGAGTTCGCCTGCGCGAAGAACAGCGTCTTCCCCAGCAAGTCTTTCCCAATCGCCTCGGCTTCGTTCGCATCGCCCGCCAGCTTCACCGCGCCCGCCTTGCCGCGCCCGCCGCTATGCACCTGCCCCTTAATGACCACGCGCCGGGCCAATGTCGCCGCCACCGACCGCGCTTCCTCCGGCGTTCCCGCCACCTGTCCTTCAGGAACCGGAACCCCGTACTGCTTCAACAACTGCTTCGCCTGATATTCGTGAATCTTCATGTGTCTCTCCTGGTTAAACTTCTCAGCTCGCGGGAGCCTGATGCCCTCATAGTACCCTATTCTGCCGAAGGGCTTCCCGCCGCCGCGTTGCGCGTCAGCAAGACGATAAACGCCGCCTCTACCAATGGCAGCAGTGCGGCGGTCTCGCGCATGGCGGCAATCATGCGACGGTAATGCGCGATGTCGTCCGCCGTCAGCGTTCGCCCCGCCCGGTCTTCCAGCCATTTCGCGGCAGGCTGGTAGCCGCCGACCCGGAACTCCCATGCTTCCGGCGGCACATACTCAAAGTATTCGGTGTCGTTCAGCCGCACCCGCCCCGGCTTGCCGTCTGCCGCTGGCGGAATATACCGCAGCGCCGTCTTCATCTTCTTGACGGTGTGGTCTCCGGCGACAGGGAACGCAACGCCGCTTGGCTCTAAACCTGGGTCTTCCAGCAGATGCAGCGCGGTCAGCTTGGCTCCGAGCGCGGCCAGGTTTTGGAACGTCTCGCTGTCCGGCGGCAGCGGCAGGCGCGGGAAGTCGGTTTTGAGGAACGCGGCATAGCGGGTGCGGTAAGTGGGCGCATGGAAAACGGCATAGGCATAGCGGAAGATGTCCTCCGGCGTCGGCGTCTCCCCCATTCGTTCTTTGACTTCGGCGACAAAGGCAGGTGCTAGATTTGTCTCGCGCCCTATTCCTAGCGCGGCTTCGGCTTCTGTAGGATAAAGCCAAAGAGGAAATATGTAGTTGATTTCCTTGCTGCTCACTGCATGATGTGTAAAAGGAATGGAGCACGCAAATATATGAGCGAAACTGTCTTGTGTTTCTACGTTCTTGGTAGTGCATATACCAACATTCTTTGAAAGCATGTGTCTATTTACTTTGCTTCTAAGGTGTACAGCAACATGGTTATCATAAACTGTAAATCGGGTGTCAAATGGCCGATAAAGAACTTGCTTAATTTCGCTCTGCCAGTCTGTCACCTTTAGGGACGACTTGGCGTTGGCATAATCCCATTGGTCTTGTTTGCACAATTTGAACAGGGTACGCGCTTCACTTTCATCTTTAGTCGCCAAGAAATTTTTGACCTTTGTGATCATTTCTGGCTCTGAAAAAGCTATAGCGAACTCATCATGGGTTGTTAACATACCTGGGGACGGATTGCCATTTTGACTGAACACATCAGGCAAAGACCAGCCCTGATTATATTCTTCCTCGTCGGTTTCGTCTTGTGGCACAAACGAGTAAAAGGGTGCTTTTGGGGCCAATTTTTCCCAGTCTATTGTCTCAAGATTGTTGGAAAGTAGTAGGTCATATTTGACCTGACGTGAACCATATACACTGGCATGGCAAACTGTCGCTTGATGAGCATGTGTTTCGCCATGCTTTATGAATAGAGCGATAGTTACTCCCTCTGTTATTTGAAAAACATTTACGTCCGCAGAGTTATCTAAACTACGCTCTTTCTTGTTGCTGTTGCCGTGAAGATCAAGGATATAGATTTCATCAAAGGTTTTGAGCAATTGCTGGCGCATTCCTCGATGGGTTCGGTTGTTGAGGTAGCTATTGGCAGTGATAAAGGCAACGACGCCTGAACCCGTGCGCTGCACGCGCCATTGAGCAAATCGGATGAACTTTACATAATCGTTTTGAAGCCACTTCAGACCGCCTCTGTCGCGAATACGCTGACCATCTACACTTTTGTAATCCTCAATCAAATCTCCGATGAATGTTGGCTTGCCTGCGGCGTCTGTACTGGGATTTTCGGACTTTCCGTTATAAGGGGGGTTGCCAAGTACCACTAAGATTGGCTCTTTATCGCGTACATGGCTGGCCTCTCGTATCTCCTTACTCAGCACGTCCGCGCCCGGCAACTGCATCTGGTCGGGAACATGGTTCATCATCGTGTCGGCGAGGTAGACCGGCAGGCGCTCGGTATCGCCGAGCGTGACGCCAAGCTCGGCAAGCTGCTGACGCAGCTTCACATGGGCCAGCGTGTAGGCGGCGGGAAGGCGCTCGAAGCCGTAGAAGTGCTTGGCGAGGTGCGTTCGGGCAAGGTCCGGCCAGAGGCCGCCGTCGCCGTTTCCCAGCATGGTTTGATGCACCTGGCGGTAAGCGCGAGCCAAGAACGTCGCGGTCCCGGTGGCCGGGTCCAGGAGGCGAACGCTCTCATCCGCGAGTCCGGTCTTTTTGCCGAAGTCCCGGCGCAGCAAGTCGTCTACGGCGCGGACAAGGAAGTCAACCACAGGGTCCGGTGTGTAGTAAACGCCCGCCCGCTCGCGCAGGGCTGGGTCATAGGCCGAAAGAAACGTCTCGTAAAAGTAGATCAGCGGGTCGGCGATGCCCGCCGGATGCTTGGTCGCGGCTTCTTTGTCCGCCGCGTCTAAATCCGAGCAAATGCCGTCCACGATCCAGTGCAGCTCTTCCGGCAGATCGTTCCCGCCGCCAAATTGCAGGAGGACACGGATTGGCGGCACAGCGCGGGGGATGGCGCTCAGGGCGGTCTGCCGGTCGAACGGCGTCTTGTCCGTATTAAGCCAGGCAAGAAACAGGCCGTAGGTAAAGGTCTGCGCGTAGACATCCGCAAACTTTTCTGCCGTGATGCCGTCAAAGAGCGTCACTTTGTAGAGGTTCCAAAGCGAGTGCAGCGGCGAATCGTCATGGGAGAGCATGGCATCGGCGGCAACCCGCAGGAACCGGGCGCGGCGGGCAAGCTGACGCGCAATCGCCTCCGGGGATGCAGCGGCAGGCGTCGCCGCATCCAGAAAGTTTTCCAGCAGGACTTGAAGCGCGTCAAGCGCCGTCTCAGAGACTTTGACTACGCCGTGTTCCGGCGGCTCCGGCAGAGCGGCGTAAGCCGCTTCTTTGCCGTCCAGAAACAGGCGAAATTCCGTATGATTGGTCAGCAGAAAATTGTGCAGGTTCAGCCGGAACCGCTCATTCTGCTCTTTCGCGCTTCCTTTGAGTTGGTTCAGCGGCGTTCCTAACGCTTCCGCTTCCACATAGCCGATGACCTTCAGGCCATGCGTCACTTCATAATCAGGCCGCCCAAACGTGATCTTTTTCGCTTCGCCCGTGAACGCCGCTGTTCGGCCAAGCGCTTCCGCCGCGCCGCGCAGGAACTTCCCCAAGAAGTCACGATAAGAAAGCTCATTGGTGCTGTTGGACTGCGCCCGCTGATTTCGAATTTCGGTCAGATATGTGATGGCAAGGGATTGAAGTATGTGCATGGTTTGCAGTACCTATGTTTGTGGCGGGTGCTTTCCGGCAAGCGCTAAAACCGCTCGCAGGTTGACAACATTGTAGCGGTTTAAGTCCAGCCGAAAGATGGTTGCTCTGCCGGTAGGCGTGAGGCCGATGAAAAGCCTGGAGTCGGCGCTCCACTGAAAATGGTCACTCCATTGGTCACGGCGAGGGTGATAAAGCAAAGCCAATTCCTGCGTTTGCGGGTCCACAGCCTGCGTCGCCGTGAACTTACGGCTGTTGCAGCCTTGACAAGACCATGCCAGATTATCGAGGTCGCTTGTTCCGCCGAGGATCGCTGGGAAAATATGCTCGGCGGCGAAGTCATCTGGCGTGTGATCGGCAGGAGAAGCGCAGTATTCGCACCTGCCACCGGCCCGGTTCTCAATGATGCGCCTTGTGTCAATGTTGACCAATGGAGTTACTCAACCGGCATCGGACGCAGGCCAAGCTGCTGGGTCAGCGCGTCTAGCGACACCTGGCGAAGTTCGGCCAGCTTGATCAGATAGCGCAAACGCTCGACATGCCAGGCTTCAAGCTGGTCGGACATTCCGATTAGCTCCTGCTGCTCCTGCGGAGTCAAAGTCTCGGCGCGTCGTTTGGCGATAAGAGCGCGGTAGGTGTCCCAGAAGGCTTCTGAAAACCCCCGGTTGATGCGAAGCAGAAGGTCCGACTCGGTGAGCGGGCGGGAAGGGTCGTACTGGCGCACACGGGCTTCCAGGGTCTCACGCACGAGCGTGGACACATCCAAACCTTCCGCTTGCGCGACTTCGCGTACTTTAGACTCAATCTCCGGCGGCAGGTCAACCAAGAGCGGCATAATTTTCCCTTTCGTTTGAACTTCCTATCTTATGCTATAATACAAGCAAATCAAGGGCAACGTCAAGGCCAGTGTCAGGAGAAAACAAATGGCTGTCACGCTAATGCCTGCGGCTCGCAGGAGGATGACGGAAGATGAGTTTATGCGCCTGCCGAACGACGGGCGCAAGTGGGAACTCGTGGGCGGGGAGGCCAGGGAAGTGCCGGCAGGACATGAACACGATATTCTTGTGATCAACATCGGCGCGATGCTGAAACCGTTCGCACGCGGCCGGGGCTTTGTGTCCGGCTCGTCGGCGGGCTTTCGCATGGCATCGGGCAATATCCGGTCGCCGGATGTATCTTACATGAGCAAAGAGCGGCTGCCCGACGGGCGGCCCGCGAGAAGCTTTGAGGGGGCCGCGCCCGACTTGGCGATTGAGATTATTTCGCCGTCTGAAGAGCCGGATGAGATGGCGCAGAAAGTCGTGGAATACTTTGGGGCGGGTGCACGGCAGGTGTGGCATTTATTCCCTACCGTTCAGCAGGTGACGGTGTATTTTTCGCCTTTGGACACGGCAAGCTACGGGCCGGAAGACGAGATGGATGCAGGCGACTTGCTGCCCGGTTTTTCGTGCCGGGTCGAAGACTTGTTTCGCTTGGATTAGGCGTGTTAAGCCGTCAGCAGATCAACAGGGATAGAGTCAACATGGACGGAGAAGGAACGAGAGGCGATAGAGCTATTTGCTCTGGTGCCGATTTTCATCGGCGTGGTCTTTGTGCTGGTTATCGGCGGGATTATCTTTGCCGTGGTCAAAGGCATTGGGACATGGGCCTGGAACAACGGGCAGCCGGTCCAGACATTCCCGGCGCGGGTCGTCTCCAAGCGGACCAATACCAGCGGAACGGGGACGACAATGGACAGCGGCGGCAGCGTCAGCACGTCGTATTATGTCATGTTTGAGCAGGGAAGCGGAGAGCGCCAAGAATTCGGCCTGTCCGGGCGCGAGTATGGCCTCCTCGCCGAAGGGGATGCGGGAACGCTGACGTTTCAAGGCACGCGCTACAAAGGCTTCGCCCGCTCCGGCTCTTAAACAAAAGCCGCCTCAAAGAGCCTCATCGGCAAGGTCAACGGGGATGTCTTCCGGGGCAAGCGTGACGACTTTGCCGTCCTGCCAGACGACGACGGACTGGCCGAGGCGCTTGTGCCGGCGCAAGGCATCGCGGACGGCGGTGCTGAGTGCTTGGTTCACCTCTTCGTCGTTGTCCAAATCAATCTGTCTTGATTTTGTCGGTGCCTCTATTTCCATTGTTTGTTAGCCTTTCTTGATTTGTTCCCAGAGTGCGGCCTGCTGTACGCGCAAAGTCCCTTTGGCGATCAGTGCCGGTTCTCTTGGCTGCGTGTTATCGTAAATGCGCCAGAGGTTGGCAAGTGGCCGGTACAGCGTGAAAAAGTTGTGCAAGCCTGACTCATAGCGGCGGCGGATGACAGGTTCGGGAATGTCATGGCCGCCGCTCAGAACGCGCTGGGCGACACGCTGAACCGCCATTTCCGGGTTTGGCAGCCAAAAGAAGTATAGATAAAAGCGGTAGCCTTCGCTCTGCAAGCGCACGAGGCGCGGCGCAAGCGTCCGGCTGGCGAGCGTAGTTTCGAGCGCAATGTCGCGGCGCTGGGACTGCAACTCGTCGAGCTGCGACAAAAGCAGACGCCCTGCCTGCACGTCCCGCGCCACAGAAGGCACGGCAGGCAGACTCTTGGCGATCTCATCTGCGTTCAGGAACGTGATTTCCTGAGACAGCAGCCCCAAAGCGGCGGTTGATTTTCCGGCTCCATTCGGCCCGGCGAGGATGACGATTTGCGGCATTTGTCCCTATTGTACCCCGGCGGCAGGAAAGCAAGCGTGATGCTTGCCGAAAACGGGTAACTTTGGGAGAGAAACAGAGAGAGAAAAAGCAAATTGAATGATTACGACATTGTGATACTTGGCGGCGGGTCGGCGGGCATTGTGTCCGGGGTCATGGCCGGGGCGCTTGGCCTGCGCGTGCTGCTGATTGAGCGGGGCAAGATGGGCGGCGAATGCCTGAACACTGGCTGTGTTCCCAGCAAAGCGCTCCTTCATGCCGCCAAAGTCGCGCAGACAATCCGCACTGCCAACAAGCTTGGGTTTGCGCCGATGCGCGTGACGCGGGAGGACGCGGCGGGGGTGATGCGCCGGGTGCGGGACACGATTACGGCGGTGGAAGACGCCGACGCGACAACCAAGCTGCTGCAAGACAACGGCGTGGAGATACGGCACGGGCAAGCGCGTTTTACGAACCCGCACACGCTGGAGATGGACGGGCGCACGATGACGGCAGCCAACTTCATTCTGGCAACCGGGTCTAGTCCCGTCGAGCCGAGCGTGCCGGGGCTGATCAACGGGTCCTATTTGACCAATCACACGGTCTTTGATTTGGACGAAATCCCGGCACGTCTGCTGGTGGTCGGCGGCGGGCCAATCGGGACCGAAATGGCGCAGGCGTTCGCCCTGCTCGGCAGCCGGGTCGCTCTGGTGCAGTCGGCCCCGCGCCTCCTGCCCCGCGACGACAGTGAGCTGACGGGTCTGCTGGCGGATTACCTGCGGGAGGATGGCGTCGATGTGCGCCTCAGCACCAAGCTTTCCGAAGTGCGGCAGGACGGAAATAGCCGGGTCGCGGTCTTAACGACAGGCGATCAAATCAGCGAAGTGCCGTTTGACCAAATCTTGTTCGGCGTGGGCCGCCGCCCGAACACCGAGGGGCTGAACTTGGAAGCCGCCGGGGTGGCTTATGATAAAGAACGGGTGCAGGCCGATGACTGCCTGCGGACGACCGCGCCGCATATCTACGTTTGCGGCGACCTGCTGGGACATGATCAGTTTTCGCACCTCGCCGAGTACGAGGCCAAGCTCGTTGTCCGCAGCATTGCGTTTCCGGGGCAGGCCAAAGCGTCGTTTCGCCTCAGCCCGTGGACGACGTTCACCGACCCGGAATTGACGCACATCGGGCAGACCGAAGACGAGCTAAAAGCCGCGAACATCCCCTATGAAGTTGACAAGCAGCCGTTCGCGCAGAACGACCGGGCCATTACCGACGGCGAGACGCGGGGGCTGGTCAAAGTGCTGACGACGCCGGGCCTGACCGGAAAGATACTCGGCGTTCACATCCTCGGTTCCCGCTCCGGGGAGCTGGCGCAGGAGTGGATACTGGCGATGGAACACGGGCATTCGGTCCGGGTGATTGCGGACATGGTGCATATCTACCCAACGCTGTCGCTGGCCTGTCAGCACGCCGCGCAGCGCTGGTACGAGCGCAAGTCGCAGCAGACGGCGATTAAAAACTCTCTCAGCGCTTATATCGGAACGGTCCGGCCCCGCGAGCGCCTGCTGGCGTTCGGCCTGCTCGGCGCGGCGGCGGTCGGCACGGGGCTGACGCTGCTGGGCCGGAACAATGCCGGCAATTCCAGCGTTAAGTGAGATTAGGAGTCAAGTAAAACATGACAAGCTATTATAACGAAGAAGACCTGGCCCGGTTCGCCGAAATCGGGCGCGAGCGGCCTGACCTCACCCAGAAGTTCTTTGAGTATTACACGGCGACGCTGGAAGAAGGGGCGCTGACCAAGCGCGAGAAAGCCCTGATTGGCCTGGCGGTTGCCCATGCCATTCCCTGCCCGTACTGCATTGACTCGTTCGCGCAGTCGTGCCTGGAAGCCGGGTCCAATGTCGAGCAGATGACCGAGGCCATTCATGTCGCCAGCGGCATCCGGGGCGGCGCAACGCTCATTCATGGCCTGCAAGCCCTGCGCTCGGTTGACAAAGTGAGTATGTAATGGTTCCTATTCCAATGGCGCGGCCTGTGTTTGACGCGGCCCTAGAGCGGGCCGGGCAGTTCCCGCTCCGGGCCGTGCGCGTTGATACGCTGCAAATCAATGTCGGCAAGCGCTGCAACCAAGCCTGCAAGCACTGCCATGTGGACGCCGGCCCAAGCCGCACCGAGGAGATGTCCCGCGAGACCGCGCAGGAAGTGATCGCCGCCTTGAAGCGGAACCCCGGCATTGGAACGCTTGACATGACCGGCGGTGCGCCGGAGCTGAACGCAAACTTCCGCTATTTAGTGGAAGCGGCAAAGGCGCTGGGGCGGCACGTTATAGACCGCTGCAACTTGACGGTGCTGTTTGTTCCCGGACAGGAAGGCACGGCGCAGTTTTTGGCCGAGCATCAAGTGGAAGTCGTCGCCTCCCTGCCCTACTACCTGGCGGACCGCACCGACGCGCAGCGAGGCGGCGGCGTGTTTGAGGAAAGCGTGGCTGGCCTGCGCCTCTTAAACAGCCTGGGCTACGGACAGCCGGGTTCGGGGCTTGCCCTCAACCTCGTTTACAACCCGACGGGGGCGTTCCTGCCGCCCGCGCAGGCGGCGATTGAGGCTGAGTACAAGTCTGAGATGGCAAAGCGCTACGGAATCGTGTTTAATCACTTGTATACGATTACCAATATGCCGATTGCTCGCTTCAAGCACTTTTTGGAGCGCACCGGCAACTACGCGCCGTACATGGACAAGCTGGCGGCGGCGTTCAACCCGGACGCCGCTGCAAATGTCATGTGCCGGTCCCTCATCAGCGTCAGCTACGACGGCTTTTTGTACGACTGCGACTTCAACCAAATGCTGGACCTGCCCGTCACTGCCGGAAATCCACGTCATGTTCGGGACCTCGACGCCGCCGCTTTGGAGCGGCGCACCATTGCGGTCGGCGACCACTGCCTCGGCTGCACGGCGGGGGCCGGGTCGTCCTGCGGCGGGGCCGTCGCGTGAGCCGCCCCGCCGTTATTGTCATGGTCAAAGCCCCCGTGCCGGGAATGGTCAAGACGCGCCTTGTGCCGCCGCTCTCTGCCGAAGCCGCTGCCGCGCTTGCCGCCGCTTTTGTTCAGGATGCTGTCCGCAACGCCCGTCCAATTGCCGATGTGCTGATTGCTTACGCGCCCATTGATGGAAAAACTCTTCTGAAAACTCTGCTGCCGGAGAGTTTGCATTGGACCACGCAGCGAGGCGACAATCTCGGCGAGCGCATGGGCGCAGCCATGACGGACGCGGCGGCGTCAGGCTTTTCGCCCCTTGTCGTTCTCGGCACGGACAGCCCGACTCTGCCGCCTGCCTGCATTGCCGAAGCCATTCAAACGCTGCAATCCGGCACCGCCGACGTTGTGTTCGGCCCGACCGAAGATGGCGGGTACTATTTAGTCGGAGCGCGGCAGCCTCAGCCCGGCTTGTTTGACGGCGTCGCATGGAGTACCGAGGCCGCGCTGACGCAGACCGCCGCCAACGCCGCTCGCTTAAACTTGCGCTGCCATCTGCTGCCTGCGTGGCATGACGTTGACACCGGCGAAGATTTGGTCCGACTCCGCCGCGAATTGGAAGCAGACTTGGCGGTTCGGGAGCGCGTTCCGGCGACGGCGCAATGGGCGCAGGATTAAGACCCCCACCCCCGGTACTGCGTACCGACCCCTCCCCCACTTCGTGGGAGAGGGGGTTCCTACCCCTTTGGCGGGCGCACATCCACAAACCACCGCTTGAGCGTCTTCGGCGCGACTCCTGCCTTGTAGCCGAGATACAGCAGGCACATCAAGAGCGATGCCCGCCAAACCCCGTGCGCTTCCCACCGGCGCGGCGAGATTGTGACAAACTTCGGCGTAATGCGGAACGTGCCGTGCCGTTTCAGACGCGAAACAAAGGCCATGTCCTCAAACAGCGGCCAATTCGGAAAGCCGCCTGCCGCCGCGAATGCCGTCCGGCGCACGAAAATCGCCTGGTCTCCGGTGGCTTCCGAGACGAGGCGCGAACGGAAATTGATCAGCCGGGCCAGCCGGTGCAGAGCGAACGAAGAGCCGTCGGGAAAGCGGATTTGGAACGCCCCGCCGACTGTCGCCGGGTCGGCAAGCGCTTCGTAAACCGCCGCGCCCGCGCCGGGCGGCAGCAGGCAGTCCGCGTGCAGGAACAGCAGCACCTCGCCCGTCGCCGCCGCCGCCCCGGCGTTCATCTGCGGCCCGCGCCCCCGCTCCGCATCCACGAGGGTTAGCTCCGGGCGCTCCCGCACCCATTCCCGCGTTCCGTCCCCGCTGCCGCCGTCGGCGACCACAATCTCCGTCCCCGGCAGTGAAGCCTGCACCTGCCGCACCGTCTCCGGCAGGCCCACCCGCTCGTTCAGCACGGGGATAATTATGGACAAGCTGAAGACAGGCTGAGGCACAAATTTACTCCGCCTCGCTCTCACCTGAGTCAACGTCATCCAGAGTTAATAAGCGTGAGCCGTGAACGACTCCAATGATGTCTATTTGATCCGGCTTGACGTGGTAGATAATCCGATAAGTCCCTTCAATCACTTCGCGTACTTGTGCAAATTGGTATTCCGGTACAGAGCGCCCGGAAAGCGGAAAAGTTCCAATCTGCTCGGAGCGGCGGGTTAGGCGATCAACCATCCGCTTTGCAAACTGAGGCGAGGAGTGAGCAATATAGTCATAAATCGCCTGAAGTTGCTGCACGGCTCCATTTGTCCAGTGAACAGTCATTGCGGCAGGCCAAACTGAGCACGCACTTCCGCTACGCTCTTGGTTTGCCCCGCTACGCTCTCAGCAAGGCCGGCTCCAATGGTTTGCCGCACATAAATCTCGTACATGAGATCATCCCAAGTAGAGTTTTCCGGTAGGCTTTCGACAAGTTGTTTGGCTTCTTCTTTGATACTGGTTATTTGCATTGGTTTAGCCTTCCTCCGTATACTTTTCTTTCAGGCTGGCGACAACGCTGGGGTCGGCCAATGTGCTGGTGTCCCCTAACGCCCGGCCTTCGGCGATGTCGCGGAGCAGGCGGCGCATGATTTTTCCGCTTCTTGTTTTGGGAAGCTCGGCGGAAAACAAAATATCGTCGGGGCGGGAGATCGCGCCGATTTTCTTAGCGACGTGGTCCTTTAATTGGCCCGCAAGCTCGGACGTGCCGCCGACGCCGTCTTTGAGCGTGACGAACGCGGCGATGGCTTGGCCTTTGATCTCGTGGGTGCGCCCGATGACGGCGGCTTCAGCGACGCTGGGGTGGTCTACCAACGCCGACTCGACTTCCATGGTGCTGATGTTGTGGCCCGCCACCAGCATGATGTCGTCCACGCGGCCCAGCAGCCAGTAGTCGCCTTCTTCGTCGCGCCGTGCGCCGTCGCCGGGAAAGTAGTAGCCTTTATCGGCAAACTTGCTCCAATAAACGCTTTGGTAGCGGGCATCGTCGCGCCAGAGCGTCCGAAGCATGGACGGCCACGGCTGGGTAATCACCAAGATGCCCGTCTGGTCCGTGCCGCGCGGCAGCGGCTCCCCCGCTTCGTCCACGACTTCGGCGGCAATGCCGGGGAACGGGCGGGACGCGGATGCAGGCTTTGTCGCCGAAATGCCCGGCAGCGGCGTAATCATAATCGCGCCGGTCTCGGTCTGCCACCAGGTATCCACAATCGGGCACTTCCCAAGCCCAATGTTCTTGTGATACCAGAGCCACGCTTCCGGGTTAATCGGCTCGCCGACGGAGCCTAAAAGCCGGAGGCTGGACAGGTCGTGCTTCTCCGGCCACTCCGTTCCCCACTTCATAAACGCCCGAATGGCGGTCGGAGCCGTGTACATAATCGTGATGCCGTACTTTTCAATCAGCGCCCAAAATCGGTCTTTTTGAGGCCAGTCGGGAGCGCCTTCGTACAAAAAGACCGTCGCGCCGTTCGCCAGCGGCCCATAAACGACGTAGGAATGGCCCGTGACCCAGCCGACGTCCGCCGTACACCAGTAGACATCGTTGTCTTTGATGTCAAAGATGTATTTCGTGGTCGCCGCAACCCCCGTAAGATAGCCGCCGGACGTGTGCAGAATGCCTTTGGGCTTGCCTGTTGACCCGGACGTATACAGAATATACAGCGGGTCTTCGGCGTCCATCGGCTGCGCCTCGTGTTTGGCGCTTGCCTCATCCATCAGCCGGTGCCACCAGAAGTCCCGGCCCTGCTTCATGTGAACATGCTTGGCATCTTCCGTGCGGTTGACGACAATCACTTTCTCAATCGTCGTTTCGCCTTCCAGCGCTTTATCGGCTAAGTCTTTCAGACGCACCGGAGCGCCGCGCCGCCAGCCGCCGTCTGCCGTGATGAGGAGCTTGGACTGGCTATCGGAAATCCGCTCGGCTAAACTATCGGACGAGAAGCCGCCGAAGACGACCGTATGCACCGCGCCGATGCGGGCGCAGGCCAGCATCGAAATCACGGCTTCGGGAACAGACGGCAGGTAGATCGTGATTCTATCGCCCTTGACAATGCCCAGCCCCAGCAGGACATTCGCCAGCTTGCAGACTTCTCTATGGAGGTCCCAGTAGGTCAGAACCCGCGTGTCGCCCGGCTCGCCCTCAAAAATAATCGCGGCTTTGTTGCGCCGTCCATCGGCCAGATGCCTATCTAGGCAGTTCGCCGCGACATTAAGCTGCCCGCCGACAAACCACTTGGCATGAGGCGGGTTCCATTCGCAGACCGTCTCCCAAGCTCTCGTCCACGTCAGCAGCTCTTCGGCCTGTTTGGCCCACCACCCTTGCGGGTCCGCCGCCGCTTTCTCATAAACCGACCCATCGCTGATATTTGCCTGCGCCACAAATTCATCTGACGGCGCGAAACTCTGTTCTGCCACTGTGCATAATCTCCTGTCAGTGTTGTATTCTAAAGAAAAAGCCGGGCGATAGGAACGGAAAGGCCGGGCAGCACGTCTTCGCCGTCTAGTGTGTCGCCTTCACCTAGAGAGAGTGGTGCCCGATTTGCGCGATAAGTTGTTAAGAGGCGGATGTTTGGATTCAATTTCCAAACTAGCTTGACACCTAGTTCCAACCAGAAGACAACTTTGGCGGAGGCTTGTTTCTTGGATTTGCTCAGCGAGCGCGTTTCCAGCACGATGTCGGGGATGATCGCAACGAAGCCATCTGGCAGCGGACTTGGCAGCCGGCCTTTGGCAACAAACGCGAAGTCAGGCGCGATTACCGTGTCGGGATTACGCTCGACTAGGAAGCCTGTTCCGGCAGCGAAGGTCACCCCTGAATCCTGCGGAATTGCGACCGCACCCACATAAAATGAAAGGCAGGATGTGCAGCTTCCCTCTATCCCACCTGGCCGCGCTATCTCTCGGAGTTCTCCCCGCACCAGCTCATAGCGACACCCTTGCGCCGAAAGACGCTCTAAATCTTCTGCTGTCTGAAGCGCAGGTTTTGCGGGTGCGGAAACAGCCATAATTGGGTTACTCCATCGGGTACTTGAGGCCCCATTGGGACCGGAGCGTGTCCATTGTCTGCATTACGGAAAGCGTTTCGTCAAGCGGCATGACCTGGCTTTCGGTCTTTCCGGCGCGGAGGCAGTTTTGGACTTCCTGGGCCTCGTAGTTAAAGCCGCCGCCCTCGTAGGGAACCGAAAGCTCCTCGGTTTTGCCATGAGCCTTGACCGTGAGCTGAACCGGGTTCCACCAGGGAGAATGCAGACGAATGGAGCCGTCGGTGCCGAGAATCGTAGCCTCCGACGGCGTGTTGATCCGAACGCCGGTCACGATAGACGCAAGCTGACCATTCCCATACTTCAGCGTGATGGCGGCCATCTCGTCCACGCCCGTTTCACCGATCTGGGCTTGACCGGAGACGCCCGTGGGAGTGCCGAAGATCATGGACGCCAGCGAAATTGGGTACACCCCAACGTCCAGCAGGCCGCCCCCGGCAAGCGCGGGGTTGAACAAGCGGCCTTCTGGGTTCACGTCCGCGCGGAACCCGAAGTCGGCTTGCAGCATCCGCACTTCGCCGATGGCACCGGCGGCGATCAGCTCGCGCACCCGCGCCATCGCCGGGAAGAAGCGGGACCACATTCCCTCCATGGCAAAGAGGTCTTTGGCGCGGGCCAGATCAATCACTTCGGCGGCTTCACGGGCGTTGACCGTGAACGGCTTCTCGCACAGCACGGCTTTCCCGTGGTTCAAACACAGAAGCATGGCTTCTTTGTGCTGCGGGTGCGGCGTCGCGATGTAGATCACCTGAACGTCAGGGTCTTCCGCCAGCGATTCGTAGCTGCCGTAGCGCTTCGGGGCGTTGTACTTGTCCGCGAACTCGTCCGCCTTTTGCTGGGAACGGGAGCCGACGGCGTGGAGCTTCGCCCCCGGAACCGACGGCAAGCTTTGGGCGAACCGATTGGCGATGCTGCCGGGGCCGAGTATGCCCCAGTGGATTGTCTCAGAAGTGATTGGTGTCAAAGAATTGCCCTCACGGTGTTGATAAGGCACTCTTTCGCCGCCGCGCCGGGGATTTCCTGCCGACAAGCCGAGCTTGTGCAATCTACAGTGCCGAGAGCGGATTCGCAAGCTGAAAACTTGCAAAGATTTAACATTCTCTTAACAAACAATTGGCGCAAAGGTGCTATAATAGCATCACCTCCCGGTCCCTGCCCGTTCGTTAGGCATCACCCCGATGCATCGCGTGTCCGCTCACTGCCTTGAAGATCGTCCCTGAACATCGTTCTCGACGCTTGAAGATTGGAGACCACCATGCCCACCACTTTCTCGCTCAGGCCTTATCGCTCAGGCCTCATCGCTTTTAGCTTGGCCTGCTTAATCAGCCTTGCTTGCCTCCTGCTCAATGCCTCCGTTGTATTAGCTCAAACGAGTGCCAATCCCCAGGTGCCGCAGGGTGGAACCGCCCGCGCTGAGTTTACTCTTGACTACGGACAGCCCCCGAGCACCAACGGATGGACGATCTTTGACCCCTCCGGCAAAATCATTGCCACTGACACCTCTCCCAATGGCTGGTCAAACGACGGACGCCACGGTCAAATCAGCGCCCCCCTGGCCGCACCGATTAGCACGGGCTACTATGCTGATTATGGTGAAGCGACCATAAGCGACGATCAGCCCGGTTTCGATGCCACTACGTCTTTCGACGTAGTCGCAGGACTGGCAGGCTTATCGCTTGCTCCAGCCTCCGTCACCGGCGGAGCTTCCTCCACAGGCACCATTACCCTGACCGGCCCCGCCTCGGCGAACGGCACCACTGTCGCCCTCACAAGCGACAACGCTTCGGCCACTGTTCCAGCCAGCATCACCGTTGCGGCGGGTACCACCGGCAGTACGTTCCCGATTACGACAATGGCAGTCACGGCCTCAGCAACTGCCAACATCACAGCGACCTACGGCGGTGTGAGCCAGAATATGGCACTGACCATCAGCCCTGCCGCTTCAGGTGTAAGTGACCTGAGTGCCTACTCCACAGGCGACGGCAAGATTACACTTTATTGGACGCCTGTCGTCAACGCCACCGGCTACAACGTCTATCGAGGCACCACGACGGGCGGCGAGGACTACGCGCATCCGGTCAATGGTTCCTCACCCGTCAACGCCGCCAGCTACTCCGGCAGCCCGATGAATATGTATACCGAAACCGGCCTCGCGGACGGCACCGAGTATTTCTACACCGTCAAGGCTGTCTATGGGAGTACGGAGAGCCAGGCATCTAACGAAGACAGCGATGTTCCTGACCCCGCTGCAGTCCCGTGGGACACACGCAATCCTGGGGCTATTTTGTCCGCCTTTGGCAATGCGTTCGCCTCAGATACCTCCGGCATTGGTGCTGATCCATTCTCGCTTCGAGTTGTTGGGCCGGATAACACAATTTACGATCCCTCGTTCTCGACGGCTCAACCGCCGGACGGTTCGGTCACACCCGGCACAAACCAGTTCGTCGGCTCCGATGGAAGCACCCAAGCGTTGCCTGATGACGAGGGAGAGCTTGACCCAATAACATCATCTACGTCTAGCACCCAGCCAAATGCCGTAGGGACTGCGCTGGCGGGAGATAAAGGCCCTTTCAGACGTGTCAGCACACACCGCAACGCAAACGGCAGCGGGGATTACCGGGGAGCAATCGGCACCTTCTATTTGCCGAGCGCGACTGTGCCGCTGGGGGCTAGAGCGGCTCATGGTGATACCCCCGTCATTTATCTTGGCATTAGCGGAAGCAGCATTGAAGTTGATGCCGGACTCGCTTACCAACCTGGGGGTAGCTGGGCTTTAGAAATGCAAGTCGCAGGCAAGCAGGTCTCAGCACAAGGCCCATCTGGGACAACTATTCAACCAACAGTACTGGAAAATCTTCCAGGGAACGCACAGTATCACCGCTTTGCACCTGGTTCTTTGGTCACGATGAGCTACTGGGCATGGGGCACTTATCCGACAACAGGACGTGCAAAGCTGTCATTGCTGATAGTAGATGACTTCGATAACTCAACCGCCGCCGCCCTCGGCGCTCCCTCCAAATACCTCAACCGTGAGGAGAATGTCCGCGTCAAGCGCGTACATGCCGTCGCACAGACGAGTAAACAAACCACGCCGGCGGTTTTTCCGACTGGAACAACCGTCAACGCAGCTTCTTGGAGTCAAGGTTCTGTATTTCTGCCGGGTGCGGCAGGAAGCACTCAAGGCTGGAGCAGCGCGGATGGCACATCGCTAGGGGAGGACGGTTACTATGACGGAGGCCATTCTCAGGTGAATGCTTACAGAACGTCGCCGTTCATCCAAGAAGACAACATCACAATCACCATAAATCCCAATTAGGTGCATTTACTATAGCACAGTAAGAGCGTTGCGTTCAAACCATCGCAACGCTCTCACTGTGCGCTAGAGGTTACAGCTATGCACCTAAGATTTATTTCCCGCAAACGAATTTTCTATACAGTGGCTGCTTGCTGTATCTGTGTTTTAAGCGCCGCTTGGGGCCTGCCAAACGTAAAGTATCCCTTCAATCGACAGCAAGCGAAATTGTCAGAGGTTGGACTTGCTGCCTCGGCTTGGCCCAAATCACGCGGCGATCTTCGGAACACAGGCCAAGGCATCGGCAAAGGAGCAGTTGGAACACTGCGTTGGAAGACTAAGGTTCACTTTGGCTCCAGCCCGATTATTGGCGCAAATGGCGTTGTGTACGTCGGCTCGTACAGTTATGCCGTTCTTGCTCTCGATGGGGCGACTGGAACTATCTTGTCGCAGTTCAGTCCGCCGCAGGCATCAACGCGATCCGGTGATGGATTTAATACGCCTGCCCTCGGTAGGGACGGCACAATCTATGCGGGATCAACCGATGCCTTTTATGCCTTTGACGGGCAAACCGGGACAGTAAAATGGAAGTTTGCCGCCAATTATGCTGTTTTTCGGGGGCCAACTATCGGCAGGGACGGAACAGTCTATGTCGGAGCGGATGACTTTGAGGTTTATGCTCTGGACGGAAAAACCGGACGCAAACGGTGGGGGTTTCGCACCCAGGACCATGCCTGGGCAACACCGGCGTTAGGCCCTGACGGTACGGTCTATGTGACATCAAAAGATAGTGGCTTGTACGCTCTTGACGGGCAGATAGGGAAAAAGAAGTGGGAATTTGACGCGGCCGATGTAGTTTATTCGTCACCCGCACTCGGATCAGATGGGACGCTTTATTTTGCCTGCAAAGATGGTCATGTCTATGCGATAGACAGCCGAACAGGGAAACCCAAATGGACCTTCAAGGCGCACGGTGAGATACTAAACTCTCCCGCAATTGGATTAGATCAAACTGTCTACATTGGGAGCGGAGATCAGAAAATGTATGCAATCAATGGCAAGACGGGAAAACTTGAATGGACGTTCCGCGCTGGCTCTTCGATTGACTCTTCGCCCTGTATCGGAGCGGATGGAACTGTCTATTTCGGCTGCTACGACGACAATTTGTATGCAGTAGACGGACAGCAGGGGCGGCTGCGGTGGAAATTTAAGACCGAAGGCCCAATTTCATCCGACCCTGCGATCGGCGCAGATGGAACAATCTACTTCACGTCAGGTGACAGTTATCTTTACGCGGTGCAGTGACGAGGACGCGGCCCGGCGCAAAAACACGCTTGGATGCTCTAAAATAAACTGAGCTGGAGGGAGCGGTGGCCGGGGGTCCAGACGGCGGAAGGGGCGTCGCGCTTGGCGACATCGAAAACGACGGGGCAGTTGGTTTCGACGGCGACGGTGGCTTTGGCGTAGCCGAGCGCGAGCTTGGGGGTGTTGTTTTCTTTGGACAGGTGCGCGAGCCAGACCGTGTGCGGCCCGTGGCTCAGCGCATGTTCGCACAAAAGCCCTACGGCGGCTTCGTTGGACAAATGGCCGTGGTCGCCCAAAATGCGTGACTTCAAGTAGCCGGGGTAATCGCCGCCCGCCAGACGGTGGACATCGTGGTTTGCTTCCAGCACTAAGAGATGCGCCCCGCGAATGGCCCGGCGCACGGTCTCGGTGACATGGCCGAGGTCGGTCAAGTGGCTGACTTTCTGGCCGCTCGGCGCGTGAACGACATTGACGCCGACGGGGTCGGCGGCGTCATGCGGCACGGAAAACGTCTCGATCTCCAGCTCGCCGATGCGCCATCTATCCCCGACGGGCAGAATGAGATGCGGCGTCTGCGTCTTGCGCTTGTAGAACGCCGTGAGCGTCTTTTCCGACGCGATCAGCGGGACTCCGTGGCGCTTCGAGAGGGCATGGGCGCTCTGAATATGGTCGCCATGCTCATGCGTGATGACCGCCCCGCTGAGGTCGCCGGGGGCTAACCCCTGCTGGGCCAGTGCCGACACCAGCTTCCGCATCCCAATCCCGGCATCAATCAGCACCGAGACCTCGCCCGCCCGCAGCAGCGTGGCATTGCCGGACGACCCCGAAGCCAGCGCATGGACAGTAAACCGTGAATCCCTAAACGTCGAAACCATGCGCCCATTGTACCCGAAGACGGCTGTATTGAGAAAGGGAGCGCATAGTCCTGTCTAGCGTTTGTCGATGATAACAGAAATGTCAGTTACAGTCCGGTTTTGAGCATCGCGGGAAAGTTTGACAATAACTGTCTGCGTCGGCTGATGGACGATGATCAAGGCACTGTCAGAGAGGTGTCGCGCCGTCGCGAGTGCCGTAAATCTCTCTCCACCTCTGGCGTTCCCGCCAATCATCGGCTGATTGACGAGGAGCGTTATTTCGGTATCGTCTTGCCAGTTGAACCCATGCTCCTTCTCTAGCCCACTCGTCGCTTTTTCTCGGTAGAACGCATAGACCTTTTCAATCGGGTCCTGTGTTGTGCCTTGAAGACACCCGTAGGGAAAATCAGGAGTGTTCAAGACGGCAAGCTGCGCCCCATATCCGGAACCTTGCGGATACTGCCACTGAGAGAGCGCATCGCCGGAGGCACCGGCTTTGGCTGCATCCTTGACTTGCAGCATCCGAGAAGTCTTCAAGGAATGCGTCGGAGCGGCACGACTGACAAATGGGAGCGTTCCTAAAACGAGCAGAGAACCGGCGGCTAATACAGCGTACTTCAACTTGATGACTTTCATTGTCTGACAGCCTCCTTTCAAGAACAGCACGCTTGCCGGACGCAAGCGCATGGACAGTAAACCGTAAATCCATGCGCCCATTGTACCCGAAGACGGCCTGAACGGCATGAAATCATCTGGCAGTTGGCGCCACGAACAGCAGCAGGCTCTTTGCTCCGACAGCGGGTGATGCCGGGGGCATGACAATGACGAGCGTTTCGCCGCTTTGCAGGGTGCGGGTGGTATGGATTTGCCGCTTGGCGGAACCCTCAAGAAACGCCGTGTCCAGGACGAGCGTGACCGAGCTATCCGAATTGATTTGAGGAGTCACAGAAAAGGTTTGAAGTGCGAACGCTTGGGGGTGAGCCGAAGCGGGCGGCAGGTCTAGATCAATAGATGTCGCGATTTTATCGGTTGTTGTGATTTTTGGCACTTCAACAAGTATATTCTGATCCGTGAGAACTTGGAGAAATTGAGCGGCCAGAGCACCGGTCATATATTCCACCTGATTCGCCGGCGTCTTACCGGCTTCAAGGCCGTCAAGTGGCGCTAAACGGGATTGGATGCCGGAGGCTTTTAAGTCTGCTTCCGAAGCGAGAGCGAATGCCGCATTGATTTTGATTTGGCGCGGTTCAATGTCAAGCGCTTTGACGATCTCCTGCACCTTCGCAAAACCTGCTGGGGTTGCAGAGACGGCAAGCGCGTTCTGGGCCGGAACCGCCTCAACTTTCGTCACCCCGGCGGGCAGGCTTGCCGGTTGATCCCAGTGCTGAGAGTCTACGACTTCTCCAGCGACAACGTGCTGAAGCACAATGGCCTGCGTTCCCGCCGGCTGAGCAGGCAATAACGCGCCCGATGGCGGCGTATAAGCAAAGTCCGCCGGCTGCATCGGCGAGTCGAGGCTGATATTGGTCAAGTCGGCATATTCCGTGCCGGGTTTTCCGTCAATGACAAAGTCCATCGTGAAGCGGTGGATTAAGTGGTCCGGCGCAATGTAAAGCTTTTGATCAAAAGGTACGGATTGGCCGTGCATCGTTCCAACCATTTTATGCTCTATGACCTGATAGACAGTGTCATCAATTGTTTGCCGCCCGATGTAATGCAGCTCGCTGGGATCGGCATAAATGCCCTGGCGTACCCAGGTGTAGACATCAAAAAATCCGCCGACAGTAATCAAGCGCCAGACGTTGACATTTTTGCCCTGGGGATCAGCATCTTTTTTCGTATAGCTGTTCGTACCAGAATGATAGTTCCAGAGTGATTGACCATCCGAATGGATTTCGGTCGCCGTCGGCAGTCCGGTGTTGTAACTGATCGCCGCGTAGTTCGGCTTCATCATCTTGACAGTGCCGATGTCTTTCTTGAGGCCACCGACAGGATCATTGACCACATAAGAAAAGTTTGCGGTTAATGTTTTGTCGGCATCCGCCGCCTCCTGCGCTTTGTCCAGAAGCGACCGCACCGTCTGCGGCGTATCAGGCAAATCGGCAGGCGCGTTCGCCGATTTCGTAGGGAGCGCATGAGTCAGGGACACGGACACCGTTCCTCCAACCAAAACCGAGGCGGCAAGGGCGGCGTATTTCAGCTTAATGACCTTCATTGTTTGAGAGACTCCTTTCGAGAGCAGCAGGACGTTTGCAGTGGGGCCGGTGGAGATAGCTTGAAGCGTTCCCTGCGTGATTACTTCGGCGGCATGGGCGGGAACGGGATGAGCGGCTTCGGCGGTCAGGAAGCCGGTGAGAACGAGGCTTGTGACGGCGGCTCCGTGGGACACCAGGTAGCGGCGCAGCTTTTCAAGGGCGCGGGTGACGCGCATTCGGGCGGCATCTTCCGAAAGACCCAACAGTGTGCCGGTTTCGGCGAGGGTGTGGCCTTCGAAGAAGCGCAATAGTACGGCTTCGCGGTCAGCGGGTTTGAGCGTGGCAAGCGCGGGGTTCAAGAGCGGTTCGAGGCTGTCCCATTCAGATACGGGCGTGGTTTGCTGATGGACGGATTCCTGCATGACGGCCTCTTCCCGGCGCAAGCGACGCGCTTCCTGCTTGCGGACATCTTTGGCGACAAAACGCGCGGTTTGGAACAGCCAGCCGGCTAGGCTTGGGCCGGCGCGAAGCGTTTTGGCTTTGCGGGCCAGCAGCAGGAACACGACCTGAGCGGCATCTTCGGCGAGTGTGTCCGAGCCGAGTTCGCGGCGGCAGGCGCGGTACACCAGCGGCAGGTGCCGGGCGACAATCTGCGCGAAAGCGGCGTCAGAGCCGGTGCGGGCATGTTCGGAAAGTAACTTGTCGTCCTGCATTGTCTGTTCCCATGTCAAAGGTGTTTACAAAGAGAATATGGACACGAAACAAGAAAAGCGAACAGACACGCAAGAATGGTTTTGGAAAGAGCGAGAAAGGAGTCAGCCGATGATCTGCCTCAGCAAGTCCGGGCTGTTGGTGATGATGCCGTCTACACGGCAGACCTCAATCATCCGGCGCATGTCTTCGGTCAGGTCCACGGTCCAGGCGTACACGAGAATGTCGCGGCGGTGCAGGATTTCGACAAGCTGCGGGGTCAGCAGGCGGTGGTGCCAGGTGACGGCTTCCGTGTCCAGCTCCAGCAGCAGGCGGGGCGTGATCAGCGGGCCGTCTTCCATGTCCAGCGTCAGGCTGAGGGGAATGCGCGGGTCCAGGCCGCGCAGGATGCGGCGGCTGGTTTCCCCGGCCCCGGCGACTAGAAGCGAGGAAAGGGGAAAGCCGGATTTGCGAACGGCACGGGCGATCATGCCTTCGGTGCCGGGCTCTTTGAAGTCCAGCATCAGGCCGACTTCCCAGTCCAGCGCCGCCGCCAGCACTTCGTCCAGCGTCAGCAGGGATTGACCCCAGTCGCCGCCATGCTTGCGCCACTGCGAAAAGCTGCGGTCACGGAGCGGCACTTCCACGCCGTCCAGCAGATGCACGTTTTCATGGTCTAGAAGCAGAACATCGTCGCGGGTGCGCCGGACATCCACTTCCAGCATCTCCGCCCCGGCTTCCACCGCCCGGCGCAGGGAAGCAAGCGTATTGCCCGGCGGCTCCAAGAACGGAGCGCCGCGATGACCGACAATGGGGAACGCGCGAAGCTCGGAAGGCATAGTTTGGGTGCCGACAGACTAAAAGGGAGAGCATGGCTCTCCCCAATTGATTTGAAGCCGCGACTTAGTCAAAATCTGCTGTTTGCGTTCCGCGCAGTGCCTCTTCCAATTCGCGGTGGCAGTTGGCACAATACAAATCGCATTTTTCCGCCTCAGCAAGAACAACCGGCCATTTCTTGAGCAGGTTCTCTTTGCTCAGTGCAAATTGCTTCTGCGCCGGATCGCGATGGTGAAACTCCAGCGCTGCGATGCACTTGCGATAGCCGCAGGCACTGCATTGCCCGCCCCGCAACTCCACGAGCCGTGATTTACGTTCCCGGCACTCCCGCTCCTGATACCTGTGGAACTTCTCCGTTGGATCAGGACGAGGCAAAGAAATATCGCGGGTATTGTGCAGGCCAAACGGCGAACAGGTCAAACAGAACTTTCTGTTTTTGAGGTTTCGCCGTTTGCCTTCAATCACGCAGGTAAAGGGAATGATTTGCCCGCAGATACAGACGCGGCTTATGCTGGACATCCATTTCCAACCTATAGCATGAGTGAAGTTCAGAGAAAAGGCTTAGAGAAAAGGCTTAGAGAAAGGGAAAATGGTGCCGCCTACCGGACTTGAACCGATGACACCTCAATTTTCAGTCGAGTGCTCTACCAGGCTGAGCTAAGGCGGCTTACTGTTTTTCTGTCTTCCAAAATACGTTTGACCAGTTTTGCTGGTGTGCCGTTCGTCTGCGGTGACAGTTCGCACAGCGGACATCGCATTTTGCGATCTCCTCTTCAATCTTCTTCCATGAGTAACCGTTGTACCACATCCGAGACAGATTATGCAACTTTTCCGTCTCGTCTCGATGGTCAAGTTCCAGCACGAGGGGATCGGCTTCGCCGCAGTCTATGCAGGGATGGCCGGCAAGATATTGATGCAGACGCCGATGCAGTTCTTCCCGGCGGGCAATGGAGTTGAATGCCGCACGGTCTTTGTAGACTTTTGCATTGCGCTGATAATGTTCCGCGCAGTAAGCTTTGCTGCAAGATTTGCACTGCGTATGGCGAAGCGCCTGCGCCTTGTTCTTGTAACTGAAATTGTCTTCCGGCTTTTCCTGAAGACAAGCACGGCATCTTATCAAAAACATCCTTGTTCCAGCCTGGCTCATTATACCCGCCGACTTGCGAGAAATGCAAGAGGAAATGCACAAATGCAAGAGTAGATACAGAACTGCAAGCCATAGGCGAGGAGGGATTCGAACCCCCGGCCTCTTCCGTGTAAAGGAAGCACTCTAGCCACTGAGTTACTCGCCCAAGTTTGCTCATTATACCTAGCTCACTGACCGCTGTCAAGTTCAAATTTCAGGCAGGAGTTTTCGGGCCGCACCCCTAATTGTTCTGCACTCAGGGGAAATATGATGCAGGAAAAATATGACATCATTGGGGATGTTCACGGCTGCTCCGATGCTCTCCGGCGGCTCTGCACGGCTCTTGGCTACGACCAGGGGTTTACTCACCCGGCGGGGCGGCGGCTCGTGTTTGTGGGCGATTTGATTGATCGCGGACCGGACAGCGCGGGCGTCCTGCGCCTGGCTGGGCTTCTGGTCAGCCGGGGCCGGGCGCTGCTGACGCTTGGCAATCACGATGACGCCCTGCTGCACTGGCTTTGCGGCAAGCAGGTTGATCTCCATAAAGGCGGCCTGGCCCAGACGATTGAACAGATCGAATCCCGCGCCGATAAAAAGATTTTCAAGAAGGCAGTGGCTGCCCTCTACGAACGCGCTCCGCTGTATTTGGTGCTGGACGGCGGAGATTTGATTGTCGCCCATGCCGGAATTGAAAAAGACATGATCGGCAAAACCGATTCGGAAACACGCCGCTTTGTGCTGAACGGCGACGCCATCGGCCGCTCGCCCGAAGGCAAGACGCTCCGGCGCGACTGGGCGGCGAACTACCACGGCACTGCCTTCATTGTCTACGGCCATACACCGCAGGAGCGGGCGGAGCTTCGTCACAACACGATCAACATTGACACCGGCGCTTACCGGGGCGGCCTGCTGACGGCCTTTCGGTGGCCGGAGCGCGAAATCGTTTCGGTTCCTTCCCGCTTCCGCGAGAACGGATAGTTTGCGAAGAATAGTAATGGGCATATCGGCCAGAGCGTCGCAGTTTTTTCCCCGTTTGCTCGCGGGGCTGAGACTCTGACCGCCGCAGGCTTATTCCCCACAGCGCGAGGACGTACAGGCCAAAGGCCCAAAGCCACCGAAAAGAACGCTTTGGCAGTGCGGCGGCGCGACGGACCGCGCCGGGCGGAGCCGGCACGGGGAACAGCGCGGCTTCCTTCGTTTCTTGTTCCTTCGTTTCTTGGGCAGTTTTTCCCATCCACGGCGCAGCGTAATGCCGGGCCAGGCTGTGAACTAGGGCCGCGTACATCCCTTCGCGCCGCTCGAAATCGGCGCGGTTCGCCGGGGAGCCGGAATGCGTTTCCACCAGCAGGCTTGGAATATTTTGATGCACAAACCAGCGGTGGGCGAGATGCGGATTGCTGTCATTGCCCCAGGCCGTCGGATGCACGGCGTACCCGCAGGCGGCTAAATCACGCAGGGACTGCTGCTGCATCGCGTGAGCCGCTCCGCCCTGCTGGGTCTCCATCTCGCGCGGGATTTCAATGCAGTCGGCGTTGTATTCGTCGTCGCCGTCCCAGTTGTGCGCGTCTACCACCAGCGCCGGATCAATGAGTTTTGCCGCGTTCGCCACGGCCCGCGTTTCCGGTTGCGTGAAGATGCCCCAGTCACGGTTCAAATCTGCGCCTCGCCCATTGACCCGCGTTCCCGCCCCTGCCCCGTCGGGGTTCACCATCGGGATAATATAGAGCGTGACGTGGGCCAGCTCGGAGCGCAGTACCGGGTCGCCGCCGGAAGCTGTGCTGTGAATCAGATGAAGCATTGCTTCTGTAGAGGCCGGCTCGTCGCCGTGCTGACGGCAGAGGATCAGCAGGCGCAGCGTTTGCGTGGGATCGGCATTTGGGTCCGCCAGCCGGACCAGCCAGAGGTCGCGTTTTCCGCTGCCGGACTTGCCGAGCGACACCACACGAACCAGCGGCGAGTGAGCGGCTTCGGCTTTAAGCTGCACGGTCATTTGGGCGTAAGTCGTGACCCGTGCGGGCGCGGCGGCCTGAGCGGATACGGCGACGGCCAGCAGGAACCAGAGCGTCCAGAAGAGAAAGTAGAAAGGGGATGGAATCGAAGAAGCGTGGGAATAAATTCCTACGCTGTGGGCGCAGACGCCTAGTTTCGACCTTCGTCGAAAAAGAAAAGAGCCGTAATCCAATCCTATTCTTTGTCCGCGAAGGCGGACACTCGGCGTCTGCGCCCCACAGCGTAGAACTTCAGTTCCACGCAATTGTAACGCCCCAGCCAAACAAATTATCCAGACACAGCGCATCACTCAGGCGGCTCACTAAAAACGCGCGGCAAACGGGCGCTTGCCATCAGCCGCCGGGCGGGAACGGTGGCGATGTCCCCGGAAGTCACGCCGGGAATGTCCGTGACATCGACGACGCAGGTCTGCATCGCAACCCGGCCTACTACCGGAGTGCGTTTGCCCTGCACCGTGACCGTCACCGGCGCGGGCCTCAGCAAGTTCTTGAAGCCGCGCCAGCCCCGCGCCGCGCTGGCAGGCAACACTGTGAAGCCGTCCGCATAGCCGACGGGAAGCACGGCAAGCCTCGACGCCCGGTGGGTCCGAAACTCGCCGCCGTAGCCGATGGCGCTGCCCGCAGGCACTTCCCGCACGCTGACAATCCGTGCCTGCATCCGCCAAGTGTCTTGAAGTTTCAGCACACTCGGTACGGCGACCGACGGGTACTGCCCGTACAAAATCGTGCCGGGGCGAACGGCGTCTAAACGCATTTCCGGGAACCGAACCAGCACCGCCGAGTTCGCGCAGTGCCGCAGCCCAGGGTCAATTTTTGCTTGCTTTAGTTCCGCCAGCACTTTCTGAAACGCGGCAAACTGCGTGCGCGTCGCCGCGTCGCTTTTTTCTAGCGCCCGCGCAAAATGCGTATAAATCCCAGCAAATTGTAGGCTCGAACTGCCTGCGATCTGCTCGGCGGCGGCCAGCGCTTCGCCCGGCAGGACGCCGAGCCGGCCCATGCCGGTATCCACTTTCAGATGCACCGAGGCAGTTATGCCCATCTGCCGCGCGGCATCCGCAATAGCCGTGATATTCGCGCCGTCGCAGACGGTCAAATCGCAGTCCGCTTGAAGCAGTGTTTCGATTTGGTCGGGCAGCGGCGGCAGGAATACTAAAATGCGCCCGGTAATTCCCGCTTCGCGCAGCTCCAGCGCCTCGTCCGGGGTCGTGACCGCGAAAAAGCCCGCGCCTGCGTCTTGAAACACCCGCGCCGTTTCCCCGGCCCCATGCCCGAACGCATTGGCCTTGACGACCGCGATTGCCGTCACTTCCGGTCCGACAAGCGCCTGCACCGCGCCGAAGTTGTGCCGGAGCGCACTGCGGCTGACCGAAATCCAGGCATCAGGCAGCAAAATTGAACTCACTCTGAGCCTTTCGAGGGCGTAGGAGGCAATGTTGTTTGTTCCGGCAGCGACGTATCGTTGCCCTCGGCGGCGTAGCGCAGCATCGCCTGCATGAAAGCCTCCTGAGCGGCGGCGCGGGCGGCCACCGTGCGCTTTAACCCGGTCAGCCGGTTCGTTTCAAACAGCACCGTCGGAACACCTAATTTGATACTGCTGAAACGATGCGCCAGCCGGGCCGGGTGCGTGTCTGTAATGATATGGCTCACGATTGGAAAACCCTCAGCCTGCATCGCACTCGCTACTGCCGCCTGCGCGTCCAAGCAGGCCGCGATCACGCTTGGCGCGGCCCCGCTGCCGGCGGCCACAACTTCCGTAAAGTCCGGGCGCGTGTCGTTCGGGTATAGCTCATGCTGATCCGTCATCAAGTCGAGATGCAGCTTGACAATTTCCGAATAAAGCGCCCGCGTTTCCGGCTGGGTGCGCTTGATCCAGTCCCGGTTCAGGTCTACGTCGTGGGCGTTATGCCTCAAAAACGCTTCCGAGCCGTCCGGGTTCGCCATCGGGACAACGTAGACCGTAATGCTCTTCAAATAGATTGCGGGCGGCGTGTCATCGTCCGCTTTGACGAGTTCATTGATGAACGCCAATGCGCCCTCGGTAGACGCCGGCTCATGCCCATGCTGGCGGCACAGATAAAAAACGCGCTTTGGGCCGCCGCCCAGCGTCACCATCCACAGCGTGCGGCCTTTGACGGAGTGGCCGAGGCTGGTCAAGCTCATGCGATGCGCGTGAGACTGATCGTAGCGAAGCAGGCTGTTCAGCGTTTGCACCATCGCGCCGTAGCGCGTGGTTCCCGGCGGGCGCGTTAGGTTCTTTTCGGCGTGTGCTGAGGCCGTTGTCAGCAGCAACACGGCAAAAACAAAAATCCAGCGAGGCATAACTTGCTTCCTCATTGGGTGTCTTTCTTTTTATCGGGATAATCCCCGCAAATATGCAGAGTTCAACGGGATTTCAGCCGGCGCACGAGTTTTTGCGCGGCAGGCTTGCCCTGCGTATAGAGCCAGTAGGCAGGCTTGTTATAGACCAAGTCAAACTCACCGATATACTCGACGTAGCGCGTGCCAAAGCCTTCTTTGAACCGATTGAGGCCCTGCAAATGATCCTCTTTTTCCACATCCGCCGCCGCTTCGCCTTCCACGCGGCGGCGCGGGCTGACGCCTCGGAAATCGTACCACGCACAGCCGATCTCCCGCGCCCAGCGGATCATCGCCCACTGCATCGCGTAGTTCGGCATGACGTTACGCTGCTCGTTGGACGACGCGCCGTAGACGTACCAGGCCTTGTCGCCGATGATAAAGCAGAGTGCGCCCGACAGAGTTTGTCCTTCGTAGCGGGTCAAAAACAGCTTTGCCAGTCCGTCAGGAACCAGATTGTCCCAGAGCGTTTGGAAGTAGGACAGCGGGCGCGGGCGAAAGCCGTCGCGTTCGCCCGTGATTTTCATCAAATCATTAAACACAATCAAATCTTCGCGGGTCAAGTCGCTCACCACTTCAACGCCGTGCTTCTCCGTTGACAGCTTGATATTGCGCCGCGCCTGCGGCTTGAACGCCGCCAGCAGGTCCGCCTCGGTGCGCCCGGCCAAATCCAGCTGCATGACGCAGCGCGGCTGAGTCCCGCCGAATCCCTGCGCGTCAAAGCTCGGCGGCGGGGCGAAGCCGTGCTTTGCCAGCAGCGCGGCGGCTTTCGTGCGCTCGGTGGAGACAGCCGGGTCAATTTTCAGAAACGCCGCGCCGTCCACTGCCGCGCGTTTCCGAATAGCGTCCAGCAGGGCCGTCAGCGCGGCTTCAGTGGTCCAGTCAACCAGCAGCGGCCCGCGCGGCGCATAATAAAAATTGCCGACCAGCGGCAGCTTCCGCCGGAGAATAGCCGCTCCGCCGGTAAGCGTTTCGCCTTGAAACACGCCAAAACGTACCGGCGACCAATCGGGACTCTTGACGCCGCCCCATTCCCAGGCTTGCAGAACATCGCCTTCCGGGACATGTCCAACAAACGCATTCCATAACGCATGGTCATAGGGGCTGGAAAGCTCACGGACGGTTAAAGACGCGGGCAGGGAAGAAGCGGGCGAGGAAGCGGAAATCATAGGTCAAGTATGGCACAGGCCGGCGTGCGTGTCAATTGCTTTCCCGCAGCTTCACCTGCGCTGCGACAACCGCGAGGAAGTTTTGCAGCACCGGCGAAGGGTCATCCAGGCGCGAAACAATCGCAAGCTCCGTGCGCGGCGCAGGCTCACGCAAGGCGCGGTACACGACGCCGTCGCGGTGCAAATGCTGCACGCTTGCCGGCAAAAGCGCGACCCCAAAGCCTGCGGCCACAAGGCTGATCGCCGTCTGCATTTCGCGCACTTCCTGGACCACGCGCGGCGTAAAACCGGCGCTCTCGCACGCTTGGCGAACGGTCTCGGCGTAGCTCGGCTTCGGCAGCTCCGGGAACGAAATAAACGGCTCTTCGGCCAGCAGAGACAAGCGCAGCGGCTTATCTCCTGCCTGCGGGTGTGCTTCTGGAAATGCCGCCAGAAACGGCTCCCGCTGAACCGCGCTGACTATGGCCTCCGGGCGGGGCGCATAAGGCCGGGCAAAGCCGACATGGATGATTTTGTCCCCCAGCGCCGATGCCTGCTCCGCAGCATTCAGCTCCTGCAGCGACAGCGCCACGTCCGGGAACGAAGCCCGAAAATCATGCAGGACGGCGGGCAGAAGGTCGTAAGTCGCGGACGCCGCGAACCCGATGCCGAGCCAGCCGGTGTCGCCCCGCGCCGCCCGCTTTGCCGCATCTGCCGCTTGCGCGACACTTGCCAAGATTTGCCGAGCCTCGGTCAAAAAAGCCTCACCGGCGGGCGTGAGCTGCACCCGGCGGCTGGTTCGGGCAAACAGCGAAACGCCAAGCTCCCGCTCAAGCTGCTGGATTTGCTGGCTTAATGGCGGCTGCGCGATAAAAAGCCGCTCGGCCGCCCGCCCGAAATGCAGTTCTTCCGCCACCATTACAAAATAACGCAGATGCCGAAGTTCCATATGCTATACCTATCAATCATACGCTAAAGATATATTGGACTTGCATCTCATTATGGCATATAATAGGGCAATGGAAACCAATAAGCCAATTCGCTCGGCAAAAGACCAGTTTGACAAGCAGGCCACGGAATACAACGCCCAGTGGAATGGGTGGAGCGAGGAAACGCTGAACGCGATGCTCGCCGCCGCCCAGCCCAAGTCGATGGACATGGTGCTGGACGTGGCGACGGGAACCGGGTTTACCGCGCTTGCCTTCGCGCCTCTGGTTTATTCCGTGGTCGGGATGGACGTATCCACGGGAATGCTGGAACAGGCCCAAAAGTACGCCGCCGAGCGCGGCATCACGAACGCTCGGTTTCAGGAAGGCGCAGCCGAAGCCTTGCCTTTCGGCGATCAATCGTTTGATTTGGTCACCTGCCGGATTGCGCCGCATCACTTCTTGGACATGACCAAGTTTCTGTCAGAGACGGCCCGCGTTCTGAAACCCGGCGGCAGTTTTGTCATGGCCGACACGACCGTGCCGGACAATTTACCCGAAGCCGCCCAGTGGCAGAATGCTGTGGAAGCCGTGCGCGATCCCTCGCATTTCCGTAATTATACGCCGTCGGAATGGCGGCGCATGGCGGAAGATGCCGAGCTGACCGTGACCGAATGCCGCACCGACGGCGGCGGGATTACGATCCCGCTGTCTGGCTGGCTTCACAAAGCCGGCTGCACACCGGAGCAGTCCGCCGCCGTCCGCCAAGCCTTCGCCGACGCCCCGGAAAGCGCCCGGCAAGCGTTCCAGATTGTGACCGATGCCGGCGGCGAGACCGTCTTTACCTGGCAGCGGGTGCTGCTGCGGGCGG
>JAABUZ0100001663.1_pt1 | contig 40942 bp, 33 predicted proteins | sample 5562091 | NCBI WGS metagenome assembly JAABUZ01 (sample SAMN12813069, study PRJNA571459) | rock metagenome | isolation source: Antarctica rocks | place: Antarctica: Victoria Land, Linnaeus Terrace sud | collected 2015-12-21
CTCGCCCGTCCCGGCGTCGGACCTGGGACGGGCGAGACGCCCGCGCTCCCAGGGCTGTTGCGCTCCCAGAGCTTTTCACAGACTCGTGTGACGTGTTGCCGTGCCTACTCACTCTATCATGACCATCTTGTGCGCGGCCAATGCCCGCTCGACCTGCTCGACCAGGCATTGCTGTACGCGCCGCAGGTCGTCGGCGGTGGCGATGTGCGTGGCGCCCAGCAGATCGCGCCAGGATATGTGTACCTCGTGCTCGGACGGCGCGGGGCGGTAGCGTTCGCGCAGTTCACGGATGGCGCCGGGAATGTCCAGATTCACCGCCGCCAGGGCGGTCAAGACCTTCTGGGCGGCGACGGCGTCCGTCGGGTCATGCGGCTCGTCAAGCCTGCGCCGCACATCGGCGAAGCGCAGGCTCAACGCCGCTGCCTCGGCCTCCCGCGCGTCCTCGGGCACGCCAGCCGTAGTTATCTGGGCGGCCAGCGCGTCCTGGGCCGTGGCAAGGTCCACCCGCGCCTTCGCCCACCACTGAGCGGCGCGCGCCGCGAGGTCTTTCTTCGCCGTGGCCGCGGCCGCGCTCAGGTCGGCCCAGCGCCCCGGCTCGGTCACGGCGCCCTCGCCGGCCACGGTGCGCCAATCGGAGACAAAGGCGCGTAGCGTGGGGACGTCCAGGTTAGCGTTGACCATGCCGGTGAAGAAGTCCCGCAGGTCGGTGAAGGCGGCGCCGTTGTCGCGCTGGAACCTGTCCAGCCGGTCAAGTTGGTCGTGGTACTCGCGCAAGGCATCGACGCGGTCGTGGAACTCTTGCAGTCGTTGCGCGGGGACACCGGCGGCGATGAGGTCGTCGACGAGCGCCCGGCCAGCGGCGAAGGACGGCGGTAGGGGGCACTGCGCGGTCGAGGCCCAGGACTGGATGCTGCCCGCCCGTGTCCCGAGGTTGCCCAGGGCGGAGCCGAGTTCGTTGTGCAGCGTGGAGGCCACCAGCGGCGGCTTGACGCCGAACAGCGCCTCGATCTCCGCGCGCACCAGCTTGAGCGTGGCGGAATCGATGTCGCTCCGCACGCCCTGCACGCGCAACGCCTTGAACGACTGCTCCTTGGTGAGCAAGCGCAGCGCCTCGGCGCTCGCCGGGTCGGTGATGGTCCGGCCGCTCTCCACGAGGCGGCAGGCGGAGGAGCGCAGCAAAAGCGCCAGGCCCACTTTGACGGCGTTGCCGTCCCAGCCGAAAGGAGGCTTCTCCAACTCCGCGCGCAGGTCATCGGCGGGGAGGAGGCCGGCGTCGTGCTCGGCCAGGGGCAGGTGCCCGCGCAGGGTGGAGACGAGCGGGCTGGCCTCGTTGAGCGTGCCGTCGGCGTGGTAGACGCCGAGCGCCGCCAGATCGGCGTTGCTCACGTTGCCGGCCAGCGCGGCCTTGACGGCGGCGTCTTCGTTGGCGACGCGGTGGGGCAGCTCGCCGAAGCGGGAGTAGATGGTGGGCAGCAGGGGCGCCTGGGCCAGGGTGGCGCGCACGGAGGCCGCCACGCTCTCGGCTGGGGCAAGGTTGAAAAGGCTGCCGCGGAAGAAGATGACGCCGCCGCGCAGGGCCGTGGCCAATAGCCGGCTGACCTCTGCCCTGTAACTCGGCAGGTCCTGCGCCTTGGCCTGGCGCGCCACTTCTTGCTCGGACGGCCCGCTCTGAGGGGAGGAAAGCACGCGGTCGGCCTCCAGTTCCGTGGCGCGCGCCAGGGCCAGGGCATTGCGCAGGCCCTTGACGTCGTCCATGCGCAGGTAGAGGTTGGACGGGTCAGCGTTGGACCGCTGGCGCATCGCCTCGTCGTCGCCGAGCGCGGGATCGATGGCGCGCTGCAGCGGGGTAAGGATGTGCAGGGTCACGGGGGCGGCGGGGTTGCGCACCGTGCGGCCGTCGACGGTCAGCTTGAGCGCGATCTCACGTCCCGAGAGGGTGACGCGGTCGACGCGCAGGGCCTCCTCGCTATCGTAGGCCTTGAGGGATTGACCGAGGTCGTAGGTGCTGTCGTGCAAGCCGCGCTGGCCCTCGCGCACCGCGTCCTGGAAAGAGCGCTGCTGGGTGGTGAGGAAGATGTAGGTCTCGCCCACCAGCTTGGCATAGCCCGCGCCGACGAGGCGGTCGAGTTCGGCGCGCGTGTCCTCGCGCACCCCTGCTAAAGAGGCGTCGTGCCGGTCGACGAGGGCACGGGCGACGTTCTCAAGAGTGGTGGGGATGTAGCCGACGCCGCCCAAGAGGAAAAGGGCGCGGGCGACGCGCGGGGTATAATCCGTGGCGCCCGGCACGTTAACCAGAATGCGGCCGAGATCGGTCTTGGTCTCGATCGGCACATCGCTCTCCACCTGACCATAGACATCGGTAAGGCAGAGCAGGGGACCGAGTTGCCGGTCAAGCAGGGTGGCCGCGTCGATGATAGCGCCCTGCACGACGCCGACGAGCGTGCGCGTGGAGCCGGTCAGTTCGTCGCCGCGGTTGGCGGCCTGGGCGATGCCACGCACAAGGTCGGGTACGGCGGCGACGATCCAGGGCAGGTAGGGATACGTCTGGGCGAAGGTCTCGGCGGTGGGCATGGGGTAGACGCGCTGGGCGTTGAGGACGGTACCGAGATCCGCCAACTCGCCCGCTCGCGCGGCGAAAAGGGAGGCAAGCTCGGAGCGGCCGGCCTGCGTCTTGCGCAGGAGACGCTCTTCCACCACCTTGTTGATGTCGTCGTTGGAGAGGGTGCAGCGCAGGGCGAAACGCTGGTTAATCTTGGCGTACTGCTCCTGCTGCACGTTCTGACTGAGGGCCTGCACATCGCCGTGCGCGGTGACGGCGAGCCAGATACGCCCGCTGCCACCGGTGGCCGCGGTCTCGGCCAGCGCTTGCACCTGCATGATGCGCTCGTTCGAGTTGCCGCTGCGGATCCACTGGCCCAGTTCGTCGAGTTGGATCAGCAGCTTGTGACGACGGCCGTCCCGGTCGCGCGCGGCGCACCAGGCGCGCAGGCGTTCGATGAGCATGGAGGAGGTGACGCCGCCCTCGGCGAGCGCGGCGTTGACGGCACGCTCGACAGCAGCGATGTCGCGGAAGTGCGCGGGCATGGTATCCGCCGCCGCCTGATAGAGGCTGTCGGTGTGGAACGCGGTGTCGGCCACGAGCTCGTCCCACGGCTGGCCAGCCAGCTCCTCGGCGCGGCGGCGGAAGTCCTCGCGACGCCCCTGGGCGTCGAGGTAGTATTCGACGGCCCAGGCCAGCGGCCAACTGTTGGTATAGCCCTGGGCGCCGGCAAAGAGCTTGAAGGCGATCAAGGCCAGGGTGTCGCCGCCGGTGGCCTGCTCGGCGTGCAAGTTACCGCCGACGATGGTAGTGGCGATCTTGCGCTCACACACGTCCAGGTACCGCTCTAGATCGGCGCGGTCGGGGCTCGCGGCCGGCACGCGGGCCAGGAAGCGCCGGCGGACGCCGAGGCCGTCGACCACGCCGCCCTCGAGCAGCACGCCGAGGACCTTCATCAGCAGCGACTTGCCGGAGCCGAAGAAGCCGCTGATCCAGATGCCGATGCCGTCCTCGTCGTCGCGGGTCGCCGCGTCGGTGTACGCATCGAGCGCCTGGCGCAGGAATCGCTCCCACTGGGGCGTGACGACCAGGCTGTCGAGTTCGCCGGCGATGACGCCGGGCTTGCGATCGAGCACCTTGACGACGGGCTCGATGCGGTCGGTAATCGCCGTGGCGAAGGCCTCGCGGATGCGCATCAGATCTCCTCTCCGCGATAAAAGTCGAGCGTGTGGCTCTCAAGGTTCAGGAAGCGGTAGGTGCGGCTGGTTTGCGCCGGGCGCGTGCCCGGCACGAGCAGGACAATCGGCACGATGCGGTTCGTCGCGGGGTCGCGCGGCTCATGCTCGGCGATGCCCTCCATCATGGCGGTGGGGTTGCCCAGGGGATGGAGCGCGGCAAGGCCGCGCAGCACGACCACGGGCTTCCCGCTCGTGGCCGGCGTTATTAGTGATCCCTCGACGGCTTTGAGCAGCCTGCGCGTCCACAGGCGCAGGATATCTCCTACCGCGCTGGTCGCGGCGGGCGTGAGCAGCAGGTCGCGACGTTTGTCCTCCTGACCGTTAATGGCCGCGATGGTCAGCGGCAGCAGATCGATGTGGTGAAAGCACAGCCGGTCGTCGCTGAGCAGCGTGTCGTCGACGAGGCGTCTGACAGCGCGCTCACTCTCGGGCGGGTAGATGTAGTACACGTAGGGACGGCCGCTGCTGTGCCCCACGCCATCGTAGGACGTGCGCAGGCGGTCCAGCAGCACATCGAGGCGGTGGGCAAACACGTCGCCGTCGCCGCTCATACCCGTACCCAAGGACTATGCATTGTCCGTCTAGGAGCGCGGGCGTCTCGCCCGTCCCGGCGTTGGACCCGGGACGGGCGAGCAGCGTAGCGAGCGTCCCGCGCTCCCAGAGATGCCTCCCCTATCGCCGCACCCCGACTTTTCGTAGGCACGCAGAAGGTCTGAGGCGATCTGGGAGCGCGGGCGTCTCGCCCGTCCCGGCGTTGGACCTGGGACGGGCAAGATGCCCGCGCTCCCAGGACTTTTGCGCGCCAACGACTTTTCACAGGCCCTGTACCGCCTCGCGCCGCGCGTGAGCGAGGAGAGTGCGGGCGCGCGTCGGGTCGAGCAGCCAGATCGCCCAGTCTGGATGCGCGGCCACATCGTCTTGTGGGACGCCCTCCGCGTCGAGCAGACGCGCGAGGTGGGCGGCGGCGGCGATTGAGACAACCGGCTCGACGATATGCTTGGTCGCCACGCCCCTGAGCACTCCGCCGTCGCGCAGGATGGTGAGTAGATTGCCGGCCAGCTTCTCACGCGTAGCGAGACTCCAGCGGTCGATCTCAGGGTGTCCTTGCATCGCTCCATCAAGGTACCGTTGCACGTCGACCCGGCTGATGGCTACCGTGCCTTCGCGCCAAAGTGGCCACACCACGCGTTGCACGATGTTGTAGAGCAATGTATCTTGCCGGACGGTGTGCAGCAGCACCAGGAGCTGCAGATCGGCGGCCGAGCCATCCTGGGCAGCGGCGACGAGGTCGTCGCACACCCAGGCGGGTGGATGCCAGGCGACAAGCCTATCCACGATCGTGCGCACGATCACGGCCCGTGTAGTGCGCGAGCGCTGGGGCAGGCCGCCGTCGAGGAGCATGCGACGCGCGGCGTCGAGGTCATGCAGCCGCCCGTAGGCGCGCAGCGCCAACTCCGTCTCGGGCAACAAGCCGGCCTTGGACGCGTTGCTGGCGCTATAGGGACCCGTCGCGCGCCACATCGTCTCCCCTCGCCCCGTCTCATCAGCGCCCAGGGGAGCCTCCGTGACGGCCCTGTCCTCCGCGGCGGCGTGAGGGTCTGTGGATTGTCGGCGCTCAGAAAGTCCGGTATCTCCTGGGAGCGCGGGCGTCCCGCCCGTCCCCGACCCTGGGAGCGCGGGCGTCGCACCCGTCCCCGCGTTGGATCTGGAATGGGCGGGACGCCCGCACTCCCAGGCCAACAATTCACCGACCGCGACGGCCTCTCTATCAGTATCAGCACTTCCTATAGCTGGCGACAGGGGTGTCGGAACGGGTGCGTTGGGAGCGAGAGGCGCGTCGTCATCCGTCACCCGCGCCGAGCTGATATACGCGGCGCTGATAGCACCTGTGAGCTGGAGCAAGACTGCCGCGTGGTCACCGATCCCGTCGACGGCGCAGAGCGCGGCGGGCGGGGCGTTCAGCACGCCGCGCAGGCTACCGAACGTGACAAGGAGTTGGGCGGCCAGCGGCTGCACATCCGTGCGCGGGATGGCATAGGTCAGCAGCAACTCAAGCAGGGCCTTATCGCTGAGCGCGCAGGCATCTTCCGCCAGGAACCGCTCTTTCAGACGCTGGCGATGTCCCTTCCCCGTGTCGGCCACATTGCCCTCCACCCGCAAGTATCCGGGTCATATGTTCTTGTACTCGCCGCATTGTACAGCAAATCGGTAACGTCGCGACATTCCCCACTTGGACCCAGCGGCCGTGGCGCGCAACGTGTCGGTATTGTCGACGCACATCCCTGGAAGCGTGGGCGTCTTGTTGGTCCCAGTATCTCCTGGGAGCATGGACATCTCGCTCATTCCAGGGGACAACGTGGGGACGGGCGAGACGCCCGCGCTCCCAGAAACGCTGCTCCCATCGCCACCGCAACGACCTTTCACAGACCCTATTCAACCATCCTCCGCGGTGACGGCGCTGCACGATCTCTCCGGTTACGCGGCGGTGACGGTGACCTGTGAGCCGTCGAGGCCCTTGATCACGTCGATGCGCGTGGGAAACATATCCTTGAGCTCGTCGATGTGCGTGACCACGATGATGCGCTCGAAGTCCGCCGAGATGCTGTTGATGGCCTCCACCAACTGCTCGCGGCCCTGGCTGTCCTGCGTCCCGAAGCCCTCGTCGATCATCAGCATGCGCAACTGCGTCCCGGCGCGCTCGGCCAGCAACTGCGAGAGGGCGATGCGGATGGCGAAGTTGACCCGGAAGGCCTCCCCCCCGCTAAACATCTCATAGGGCCGCGTGCCGCGCGCGTCGGCGATCCGTATGTCAAGCGTCTCCAGCAGGTCGCCCTTGGAGCCCTGCGTCTGCGTGGCGAACTGCACCTGCATGCCGCTATCGCTCATGCGCGCCAGGATGCGATTGGCGCCCTGCTCCAGCTCGGGCAACGCGTTGTCGATCAGCATGGCCTGGATGCCGGCTTTGCCGAACAGCCGCCCCAGCTCGGCGTAGGCGTCGGCCTCCTGCTCCGCCGCCGCCAGCTCCGCGCGCTTCCCGCGCAGCCCCTCCTCCTGCTCGTCGAGCTGCTGCAGGCGCATGCTCAGTCCCGCCACCCGGTCGTTGAGCGATTTCTCCTGGCCCCGGCGCTCGTCCAGCGCCTGCTCGCAGGCGGACAGCCGCGCCTCGACCTCGGGCAGGCCCGCCAGCGCCGCGCGCAATGTGGCCACCGTCGCCAGGCGCTCGGCACGCTCCCTCTGGCGCCGCGCCAGATCGGCCTCGACGGCGTCAATGGCGGCCCGCGCGTTAACGCGGCGCTCGCGCGCCGTGGCCAGCCCCGCCTCGGCGGACTCCATGGCCTCCAGACTTTTGGCCTGTCCCTGCAGAGCGACGTGGCGGCCGGCGTCATAGCCGGTCGCGCGCACCGCCGCCCGGGCCGCGACGAGGCGGACACGCGCCTGGTGCGCGTAGTCCTCGTCGTCGAGCGCGCGCCGCGCCCCATCGGCGCGCGCCCGCGCCTCGCGCTCCGCCACCGCCGCTTCCTCCCCGGCCTCCAGACGCTGGCGCGCCACGCCCAGTTCATAGATGTTCTTGCGCAGCGTCGCCAGGGTCGCGTCAAGCCCCGCGGTCTGGCTGCTGAACTCAGCCAGACGGGCCGCGAGCGCGGCTACCCGCGCTTCGTTACGCTTGACGGTATCGCGCTTCTCGACACCATCCGCGATATAGGCGTCGTAGATGCGCCGCCGCTCGGCCTCGTCCATGGCCTTGCCGCAGACAGGGCAAGCCGCGCCGGGCTCCTTGAGCAGCTTGATGCGCTCGCGCAGCGGCTTCATCTCCGCGTCCAGATGGGCGCTGGCGGCCTGCACCGCGGCTACCTCGGCCCGCACTATCTGCTCCTCGGCGACCAGCGCGGCGCGCTCGGCCTCTACGCCGGGGACGCGCGCCTCGGCGCCGCCGTAGTCCTCGACCTTGCGACGTAAGGCGGGGACCGCGGCGACGGCGCGCGCGTGCCGCTGCGCCTCGTCCAGCGCCGCCTTGATCTCGCCGCGCAACCGCGCCGCCTCGGCCTCAATCTCGCCCTTCACGCGCTCGACGGCCCGCTCCAGTTCCATGGCCTGCCCGGCGCGCGCGCCCATCTCGGCCAACTGGGCGCGCACCCGGCGCGACTGCTCGGCGCCGGCGGTGATCCGCTGCTCGTCTTGCAAAAGGGCGTCGGCGTCGCGCGCCACGCGCGCGGCATCGTCGCGCCGCTTGCACAGCGTCTCGATCTCCCGGTCCAGCGCCTCGACAGCGCCCTGAGCCTCTTTCAGCGCCTTGCGCTCCCCTTCGAGGCTCTGGCGCTCGGCCTGCGCCTCCCGCAGGGCGCGCTCGGCCGCGCGCACCGCCTCCGCCGCGTCGGTCCGCTGATCCTCCAGCATCACCCGCTCCGCGTTCAGGCGCGCGCGCTGCGCCAGATCGCTCTCGACGGTGGCGACGCGTTCGCGCAGGCGGGTCGCCGTATTGTTGCCCTCGCGCGCCCGCTCACGCGCGCGATCGGAGAGCCGCTCGTACTCCTCCAGGCCCAGGATCTCGGCCAGCACGGCCTTGCGCTGCGAGGGCGGCTTGACCGTGAACTCGTCGGCGCGGCCCTGCAGCAGAAAGGCCGAGTTAATGAAGGTTTCGTAGCCCAGCTTGAGGATGTCATACACGCGCGCCTGCGTCTCGTGGATGGTCCCGCCGGTGATCGAGCTGTAGCTCTCCTCGCCGAGGGCCTGCAACTCCAGCGCGGCCGTGCCGCCGCTGCGGCGCAGGGTGCGTTTGCGCAGCACGCGATACTGCCCGCCCCCGCAGGCGAACCGCAACTCCACCTCCATCTCGGTCGCCCCCAGGCGCACCAGATCGTCTTCGCGCTTGGCGCGGCTACGGCCCCACAGGGCCCAGGTGATGGCGTCGAGCAGCGCCGACTTGCCGTTGCCATTGCCGCCGGACAGGCAGGCCAGGTGGACGCCGGTGAGATCAAGCTCGACCGGCTCGTCGCCGTAGCTCATGAAGTTGCGCAGACGTATGAGATGGGGAACCATTTTGGCCCGTCCTAGCGGTCGATAAAGGTGGCCTCGCGGGCCACGGCGTCGGCGCGGTCGAGCTGCGCGTCGGTCAGGGCGCCGGCCTCGCGCAACAGGTCGCGCTCACGGTAGATGTCGGTGGCCAGCATCTCGGGGCCGTCGGTGTTGATGCAGTAGCGCACGCCGAAGCGGTGGAGATCGTCGAAGATAGGGCGGAAGTCGTCGAGCGAGCCGACCACCCCGGTGCTCAGGTTGGAGGTGGGGCAGATCTCGAGCACGATGCCCCGCTCGGCCAGGCACTCTAGCAGCCAGGGGTCGCCGGCCGCCTTGATGCCGTGGCCGATGCGCTGCGGGCGCAGGGTCTCAATGACCTCGCGCATCTCCTCGCGCGTGCCCTTCTCGCCCGTGTGTACGGTGATGCCCAGCCCGGCCTCGCGCGCCTCGTTGAAAACCAGAGCCAGGCGTCGCACGCCGCCGAACGTGGTCACGTCGGGTCCCGCCAGGTCGACGCCCACCACGCCCCAGCGCTTGTATTTGATGGCCTTGCGCACGATGTTGTCGTTGGCCTCGGGGTCGAGCGAGCGGTCGGCGCACAGGATGAGGCCGGCGCGCACGGCCGGATACTCCAGCAGGGCGCGCTCCATGCCGTGGGCCGAGGAGACGATGATGTGGTCCAGATCGCGCTCGCCGTCGCGGTTGCGCTTCATGGGGCAATAGTGCAGCTCGATCAGGTCGATGTTGGCGTGGCGATAGCCGCCGGCGATGACCGACTGCACCGACGCGTACATGGCCTCGGACGAACTCTGCACCAACTCGGTCCAGTGGAAGAGCGCGAGGTAGTCCTCGAAGGTCTTGACGCGGTCGGAGGCCACGGTGACCATGTCCACGAACTCCCAGTAGTCCTTGGTGGGCAGGCGGATACCCTGGTCGTGGGCGATCGAGAAGAGGATGGCGGGATCGACCGCCGCGCCGACGTGGGTGTGCAGTTCGGCGACGTTCGGCCCCGGCCGGCGTCCATGCTTGCGGTGCTCCATACCCCAGTATATGAGAAGTTGCCAGTTGCCAGTTGCCAGTTGCCAGTTGCCAGTTGCCAGTTGCCAGTTGCCAGTTGCCGGTTGCCAGTTGCCGGTTGCCAGTTGCCGGTTGCCAGTTGCCGGTTGCCAGTTGCCAGGGGCGACCTGTAGTGACGAAACGACGGAAGAGTTCGTGCATCGCCATTGCCCCGGCGTCGAGATTCGTGGGCATATCACCGGCACGGGCAGCGCCTGGTCGATTGCCACGGCACGGCGCTTGGTGGGCTACGCGCTGCGACACTCCTGGCGCGACAAGGCGTAACCCTCTGGCCTGTCGCGAACCTGCGATACTACCCGCATGACGGGGATCGGCGACACAGGAACGGCTTGGGGGTCGCGGCTACAGTTGCATAGCGGAAATCGGCGACGAACGCCGCGCGCGAGGGCACGATGTTGTGATCAATGTCCAGACTGGATAAAAGGATCAGCCCGGCTTCCTTGTCCATCATTCGCCGGCTCGTCCCTATAGACTGACGGCAATCTGGACATCTCCTGACGCTTGTGCGGCGACGCACAGGACAAAGGCCCGCGCATTCGAGAACCGTACCCTTTCGTCGTACATCATGCGTCGGACAGAGCGGAGTCGCCGCCCAGGCGGAAGCGCGCGATCAACTCGTGCCTTGAGCCCGTGTCGCCGATCAAGGCCAGGTTATCGAGGCCGATGTCCCAGTCGACGTCGCGCTCGGCGAGCAGGCGGCCGACCGCGTGCGCGGTCTCGCCGCCGGTATCGCGCAGGGCAAGGGTGATATGCGGCATCCAGGTGTCAGGGTGGTAGTGCGCCGAGACGCCGAAAGCGGTGGGCGTCAGGTCATCCCACAGCGTGCGCTGCAGGCTTGACAGGCCGGGCGCGCGCACCACCGGGATATAGAGGGTGGGGAGCAAGCCGGTGAAGATGCCCAGCCCCCTCGTATGTACCCGGAAGGCGGGGGTATGCTGGGCCAACCGCTGCACGATGGGCATCAGCACCTCGGCGTCGTACTGCTCGGCGCCCTGGTACGAGAGGTGGGGGAAAGGCGCCTCGTAGACCGCCTCCAAGCCGAACTCCCGCCGCAACTCGGCCCAGATCTCCTCGACCGCTTTGGTGTGTTGCTCGTCCAGCAACGAGACGACCGCGTACATGCGTGAACTCCTCCCCTTACTCCATCTCCCCGACGCAACCCGGACGCAACCCCACGGACGTGTCCCGCCACGTTCCATAGGCGCGGCGGTTGGCGCGGCGCCGCGTCGTCTTGCCGCCTCACCAGCACAGTCCGTACCCTATACGCTACATACGCCACCGGACCAACGATAGGGACGGCATTCTCGCGGCTCGCCATCCCAGGCGAGATGCTGTGTCACGCGGCGCCGCGTCACGTGCGCGCGAGGACCTCGGCGACGGCCTGCTCAAGCGGCAAGCGCGCGCCCGCCGCCCACTCCGCCGCGAACGCCCCGGCGCCCAGCGCGCGCCTGGCCGCGGCCAGGGCCGCCTCGTACGCCGCGCGTCGATACGGGGGCAGCGGCACGCCCATCGCGCCCCGCCAGGCGCTCGCCGCCGCGCACCGGCGCGCGGCCACCGCCGCCTGCCCATCGGCCACGGCGACTCGCGCCAACTCCTCCAAGCTGGCCACCGTCAGCGACCAAGTACAGGTCGGCCACCCCAGCGTCAGCCCCTCGATCAACGCCGCGTGCGCCCGCCGGACGTCGCCCCGGTCGCACTCCAGCTTCCCCCGGCTGAGCATCAACTCGGCCATGCCGCCCTGGATGCCATGCGCGCGGAACAGCGCCAGCGCTCGCTCGACGAGCCCATCGGCCCGCGCATAATCGCCGCGCAGGCTCGCGGCCAGGGCCAGGTTGTGGAGCGCGAAGCCGACGACCCAGGCGCGCCCCATCTCCTGGCCGAGCCGCAGGCTCTCCCCGCACGCCGCCTCGACCGCCCCCGGATCGCCGCGATCGCGGGCAACGTCGCCCAGACCGAGTAGGGCGAGGGCCACCCCACCGCGGTCGTCGAGCCTGCGATACAGCGCCAGGCTCTCCTCGTACAGGGCCGTCGCGCGCGCGTCATCGCCGCGATCGCGCACCGGGATGCCCAAACGAAAGAGGGCATAGGCGATCGCGCCGCGATCCCCCACGGCACGGTGCAACGCCAGGCTCTCCTCCAGGAGGGTCGCCGCCCGCGCGACCTGTCCCCGCGCCCGCGCCATGATGCCCCGGTGGCCCAGGACCTCGGCGACCCGGCCGGTTTGTCCGAGCGCCCGATAGAGCTGCAGCCCCTCCTCGGAGAGCGCCTCCGCCCGCGCGACGTCATCCTGCTCGTGAGCCAGCCAGGCCGCCCCGGTCAGCACGGTGGCGCGCAGCTCCGGCGCCACGGCCCGCGCCCCATCGGCCGCGAGCAGGCGCTCCAGCCACCGCCGTCCTTCGCTCAGATGCGAGTGCCGCTGCCAGAAGGGCCAGAGGGCGCCCGCCAACCGAAACCCTGCCGCTAGCTCATCGCCGTCCAGTGCCCATTCGAGCGCCGCCCGCAGGTTGTCGTGCGCGCGCTCCAGCCGCGCCGCCCAGAGCGCCGCGTCCGGGCCCGACAACCGCAGCGCGGCCTCCTCCGCCAGCGCGAGGTAGTACCGCAGGCGCCGCCCCTGGACGGCCTCCTGCGCGCCCTCGGCGGCCAGGCGGGCCAGCGCATACGCGCGCACCGTCTCCAGCACGCGGAAGCGCGGCGTGGGGCCGGGCGCGACCTCCAGCAGGCTCTGGTCCGCCAGCGCCGTCAGGCGCCCCAGCATGTGGTCCGCCGCCGGGTCCAGGGCGGCGTCATCGCCGTCGGCGCTCGCGTCCTCGCCCACGCCGGGTCTCCATAAGCTATCGGTCGCGCGCGCGTCGTCCGTGGCGTCGTCCGCGGCGTTGTCCGCGCCGTCGGCGGGGACGCAGACCGCGGCGGCCGCGGCGGCGTCGAAGGGGCCGGCGAAGACGCCCAGGCGGGCGAAGAGCGCCCGCTCCTCCGGCGTGAGCAGCGCATAGCTCCAGTCGAGCGCCGCGCGCATCGTCCGCTGGCGCTCGGGCCGGTCGCGCGAGCCGTCCGTCAGCAGCGTCAGCCGCGTGCGCAGGCGCGGCAGCAGGGCCTCGGGGGGAAAGAGCCTGACGCGCGCGGCGGCCAGCTCGATGGCCAGCGGCAGCCCGTCGAGGGCCGCGCAGATGGCCGAGACCGCGGCGAGCGTCGCGCCGGTGGGGGCGAACCCCGGCGACACGGCCCGCGCCCGCGCGACGAACAGCTGCACGGCCTCGCTCTCCGCCGGGTCGGGCGCCCCCCTCGCGCCGTCCGCGCCGTCCACGCCGGTCCGGGCGTCGCCCAGCGGGGCCGGGGCGGGCAGGGGCAACGGGGGCACGCGGACCTCGTGCTCGCCGTAGAGGCGCAGCAGGACGCGGCTGGTCGCCAGGACGCGCAGGCGCGGGGCGGCGGCGAGCAGGCGGCCCAGCAGCGGCGCCTCCTCCAGCAGGTGTTCCAGGTTATCGACCACCAGGAGCGCCTGGCGGTCCCGCAGCGCCCGCCCGAGCTGGGCTTCGGGCGACAGGGCGGGCTGCTCGGGCAGGCCCAGCGCGCGGGCGAGGGTGGGCGCGAGGAGGGTGGGGTCGCGCAGCGGCGCGAGGTCGACGACGGCCACACCGTCGGGGAAGCGGGCGTCATCCGCGGCCTCGCGCGCCACCTGGAGGGCCAGGCGCGTCTTGCCGGTCCCGCCGACGCCGGTGAGCGTCACGAGGCGGGCGGCGGCTAGCGCGGCATGGACGGCGGCCCGCTCCGCCACCCGGCCGATCAGGGGGGTGAGCGGCGCCGGTATGGGGAACGGCGTCAGGTCGGACCGCGCCGGCCGCGGGCTGGTCGTCGCGGAGGCGGACGGCGCGGAAGCGGATGACGGGGGGGCCGGGGCAACAGGACGATCGTCGGATGACGCGGTCTCGTCGGGGGCGAGGGCGGCGAGCGGGAGAGCGGCCCACGCGGCGGCGGGGAGGGCGTGCGGCGGCGCCGCCATCAGCGCGAGCAGGGTGCGCGCGTCCTCCCGGGTGGCCAACGCGCCCCAGTGGGCCAGGGCCACCACGATCCCCGTCACATCGGCCTGCGTGAGCGTCGCGCCGTCGCGCCCGCGCAACTTATGGCTGAGCACGTCGGGGTGCAGCCCGAGGGCGCGGGCCAACTCCCGCTGGGTGCGGCCAAGCGCCGCCAGGTGCGCCCGCACCTCCTGGCGAAACCGCTCCGGCTCCCGCTCCCGCATGCGCCCCTCCCCCAGGCCGCATCTTTGCCGCATCTCTGCCGCACGTTTCCCGCATCAAAAGGCTGGCGCGTGGTCCTACAACCAGTATATGCTACCCCTGGACCACACCGCGACGCCCCGGCCGCGGGCGCCCCGGTGGCAGAGACGGCGCCGACACCGGGATCGAGGCGAGAGAAAAAAGGAGGTCGTCGATAGCATGGACGCGACGGTGGCCCAGCCCATCGCGGTGGTCTTCGCGCACCTGACCGCCCCCGCGCGCCTGGGCGACTGGCTCGTCGACGTGGGGAGGATCGAGGCGGAGGCGTCCCCGACACTCGACGTCGGCGCCCTGTTCGCCCTGACCCTCCGCGGGGACGGCGGCCCGCTGGCCGCCACGGGGGAGATGATCGCCTACGAGCCCCCCTGGCTCGCCGCCTACCGGCTATGCGTGGGCGAGCGAACGTACATCGTGCGCCTGGCGTGCAGCGCGTGCGCGGGCGGGACCCGCCTGCAGATCCGCCAGGGCGGCGCCCATGGGCCGCTCGCCGTCGATCTGGAGCGGCTCACGCGCGCCTTGATGGCGAGCGGTAGTGGTGGCGCCCCGTGACGGCCAGGCAGCACGGCGGCGCCGGGGCCTTACTGGATACGCGGATAGGAGAACCGATCATGGACGCGAGGCGGATGGACAAAGGGCCGGGAGAGGGCCGACACGGCGAGGCGCGCGCGGGCGGATGGGATGAATGGAGAACCGGGCGAGGACGTCCGGTTGCCTGGACACCGCGGGGCGCCCGGACACACGAGGGCGCGGGGCGGCGGACGCGTCCCGGGAGGGCCGCACGCCTGGGACTGGCGCTGGCCGGCGCGCTGCTGCTCGCGGGCGGGACCGGCCGTGCCCCGCTGACCCACGCCGCCGGCACGGTGGGGAACGGCACGGCGGCCAGCTGCACCACGGCGGCGCTGGACGCGGCCGTCGGTGGCGGGGGGACGGTGACGTTCAACTGCGGAGGCGGCCCGTTGACCGTCAAGGATAACCTCACCATCGGCAAAGATACGACCCTCGACGGCACGGGGCAGCGCGTCACCATCGACGGCAACGCCGCCGGCAGCGTGATCACCGTCAACTCCGGCGTGCGGCTCGCCGTCACGAGCCTCACCCTCACCAACGGCTCCAACCAATTTGGTCAGGACAACAACGGCGGCGGCATCAACAACCGCGGCGGCGGGGTGATCCTGACCGACAGCACCGTCAGCGACAGCTCCGCTGGCGGCTTCGGCGGCGGCATCGCCAATGACAACGGCGGCGGCTTGGAGCTGATCCGCAGCACCGTCAGCGGCAACTCCACCCTCCTCGGCGGCGCCGGCATCGCCAATGCCCCCGGCGGCCGGGTGACGCTGATCGACAGCACCGTCAGTGGCAACCACGACGACACCACCTATCCCGACGGCACGACGCCACTCGGCGGCGGCCAGGGCGCCGGCATCTACAACGACGACCGCGGAACCGGCGCGGTGACGGTGACCGACAGCACCATAGGCGGCAACAGTGTGACCCACGGCGGCTTCGGCGGCGGCATCTACATCAAGTCTGGCACAGTGACGCTCACGCGCAGCACCGTCAGCGGCAACTCCGCCACGGGCTCCCAAGAATTCGTGGGCGCGGAGGGTGGTGGCATCTATGTGTTTAGCGGCGCGGCGACCCTGGCTAACAGCACCGTCAGCGGCAATACTGTCGCCGCCGGCTTCGGCGGCGGCGGCATCTACGTCAACCAAAACGGCGCGGCGACCCTGGCCAACAGCACCGTCAGCGGCAACTCCGCCGCGTTCGGCGGCGGCATCGCCACCTCCGGCGCGACGACGCTGACCGCCACCATCCTGGCCGGCAACACCGCGACCGCCAGCAGTGTCGCCGGCATCGGCTCCGATTGCCAGAGCAACGTCACCGTCACATCGGGCGGCTACAACCTGATCGGGGACGCGACGGGCTGTACGTTCGGCGGGGCCACTGCGCACGACATCACGGGGCAAGATCCCCACCTCGGCCCGCTACAGGACAACGGCGGCCCCACCTTCACCATGGCCGACGACGCGGGCGCCACGACCCATCCCGCGGTGGACGCGATCCCGCGCGCCAGGTGCGTGGACCAGAACGGGACGGCGATCAGCACGGACCAGCGCGGCTACACGCGCCCGGACGCGGGCGAGACGGCGTGTGACATCGGGGCTTACGAGTCGGGGGCCATCTCGCCGGCGGACCAGACGACCACCGCGCAGGCAGGCCAGACGAGCGCCGCCGGGACGGCGCAAGCCCAGACCGCGCAAGCGGGGCAGACGCGGACCGTGGTCGCCGGGGCCACCGGCACGGCCCGCGCACGGGGGACGGGCACGGCGCAGGCTAACGCCACGGCGACCGCGCGCGCGGGCACGGCGACGGCGCAGGCCAACGCCACGGGCACGGCGCTCGCGCGTCAAACGGCGGTCGCCGCGACGGCAACCACGCGGCAGCAGCAGAGCGCGACCGCCGCGGCCGCCCAGACGGCGGCGGGCACGGCGACAGCGCGGGCGCTGCAGACGGCGCGGTCGCTGGCGACCGGCACGGCGCAAGCGGGCCAGACCGCAACCGTCGTCGCGGGCGTCACGGGCACGGCCGCGGCCAACGCGACGGGCACGGCTCAGGTCATTCAGACGCGGACCGCGCAGGCGGGGCAGACCCAGACCGTCATCGCGCAGGCCAACGTGACGGGCACGGCCCAGGCTAACGCCACGGCGACCGCGCGCGGCCAGCAGAGCGCGACCGCCCAGACCCAGGGGACACAGACGGCCCAGGCCAACGCCACCAACACGACCGCGCCGACAGGCACGGCGACCGCGAGTGCGACCGCCTCGGCAACGGGGACCACGGCGGCGACCGCGAGGGCGACCGAAACGGGTACGCCGACACCTACGAGCACCGCCAGCGCGACGGGGACCGGCGTGACACCGACGACGACGGGGACTGCCACGCCGACCACCACGACGGCGGGGATTGGCGCGCCGACCACCACGCCACCGGCGACGACCACGGCCATACCGACAGGCACGACGAACAGTTCCCCCACCGGCACGACGCCCCCCACCGCGGCAGCCACGGCAACCCTGACGTCGACCCCGACCGCAACGGGCACTGTCAACGCGACCGCCTCAGCGACCGCGACGCTGACATCGCCCAACACGACAACCCCCACCGCGATGGCGACATTGACGAGCACGACATCCCCGACCTTGATAGCCACGGTCAGCAACTCGAGCACCACGACGGCGACCGCCACCGTCACCAGCACACCGACCTCCGGAACCACCAGCACACCGACTGCCACCGTCACCAGCACGCCCACCAGCACACCGACCGCCACGGCCGCCACGACCGCGGTGCCGGTCACGGCGACAGGGGTCGCCACGACGGCGCCGTCCGCGACGGCCTCGCCGTCCGCCACCATCGTCGGCGCCCCGCCGTCCGGCACGTCCACGCCGACGCTGACGCCGACGCTGACGCCGACGGGGACCGGCTGCGCGGTGTCCTTCGTGCAACTGCGTGCGCAGCCGCACGCGCTCTCGCGTCCCGCGCTGGCCGTGAACGACCTGCGCAACGTCGGTCGGGAGGGCTCGCGCGCCACCTCGCGCACGTCGCTGTTCTTCTCCGACGGGCGCCTGATCGCCTTCTATTCCAGCAGGTCGTACCGCTCCCTGGCCTGCGGCCGCGACACGCTGATCGACGTGCGCGGGGTGATCGCCTTTGGCGGGACCAACCTGCGCGGCGGGCGGCACACCAACCTGCGCGGCGACGCCTTCCGGGTGCGCGTCACGCGCGCCGTCGCACGGCGGCGCCAGCCGCTGACTTTCAGCGTACGAGTGGAGATCCCGCGCATCGGGTTCGACCGCACGTACCATCGCCTGCGCGGGGCGGTCGACGTGCTGCGGCGCTAGCCCGGCCCTCACCGCCGCCACAAGCCCTCGCCGCATACATGGCAACCGTGCATGAGCGGGAGGAGGCCCGGAGCAATGCTCCGGGCCTCCTTTGGCGCACCCGCTCGCCCTTGTCCTGGCGCTGCCGGCCCTCGCCGTGGGGCTGTGCGGCGGCTTGCTCTTGATGCGCTTGATCCACTTCTGGCGCGATGAGGCCGCCGGCGCCCTCTGGATGAAGGGCGGGGTCGTCTATCTGGCCGCCTGGCTGTGTACGGTGTTGCTGCGGCAGCTCGTCGCCTATGCCGGCGGCGCGTACACGACTGCGGGGGCGTCGTCGCCCGGTCAGCACGCGGTCAATCCCGCCCTGGCCGTCCTGTCGACCGACCTGGTAATCGTCTCCATGGGCCTGTGGGTCACACGCGCCGCCGCATTGGTGCGGACCTACCGCGCGTACGAGCGCACGGATAGACCAGCGCTCCGTTAACGTGCATTATTCAGGAAAGGGAACTATGGGGGGGGCGGGCGGCTCGCCCGCATCGGTGGCACCCGCGGTGGCCGGCGCGCACAGGCTGCCGCGGGGCCAAGCGGGCGGGCTGCCCGCGCTCCCAGTCGTCCCAGGACCTCTGCGTGCCTACGAATAATCCAGGCAAGAGCACGGCGCACACGGTACCATGGAAGAAAGCCGGTCGTCGTCCGGCGACTGTGACCGTGACCGTCACCCGGCCACCTGGGACAGCGATGGGAAGAGGGAGAGTATCCGATAGATATGTACGATCGTGCCGACGGTTCCGACGATGCCATGGGGGTGCTGCGGGACATCCTGTCCCAGCCGACCGCCCCGTTCCACGAGGAGCGCGTCGCCGCGCGCATCGCCGCCTGCCTGCGCGCGTGGGGTATCCCGTTCGGCGTCGACGCCTGGGGCAACCTCATCGCCCACTACCAACGCGGGGACCCGACGCGTCCGCTGCTGCTGATGGCGCACATGGACCATCCGGGCTTCGAGCTCGTCGCGCCCGCCGGACCGGACGGTGAGCCTTGCACCGCGCGACTGCTGGGCGGCGTCGCGCGCCAGTGCTTCGAGCAGGCCGAGCCGGTCGCCGCGCGCATCTATCCCGGCGGCCACGGCGGGTATGGCGCTTATGACCGCGCCCCGCACGGCATCGCGGCCCACGTCACCGGACATGCGCCGCCGAGCGATGGCACGCCGGGCCTGACGCTGTCCCTCACCCTGGACGACCCGTCGCGGACAGATGTGGTACGGCCGGGCGACTTTGGCGTCTGGGACCTGCCCGACATGGACCTGCGCGACGGTTCTATCCACGCGCGCGCCATCGACGACCTGGCGGGCTGCGCCGCCATCCTGCTGACCATGAGGGCCATGACGCGCGAGCAGCGCGAGACGGATGTCTACGGCGTCTTCACCCGCGCCGAGGAGGTCGGACTGGTCGGGGCGTACGCCGCGCTATGCGGTGGGACGCTGCCCAGGGACGGCTATGTCGTCTCGCTAGAAGCCAGCAAGGCCTTGCCCGGCGCCGTGCAGGGCGCGGGGTCAGTGATCCGCGTGGGCGACCGCGCCAGCACCTTTTGCGACGAGGCCGAGGGGCTGCTGCGCGCCGCGGCGGCACGGCTCGGCAGTCCGGAGGATGGCAGCGCGCCGATCCCGGTGCAACGCCAACTGATGAGCGGCGGCCAGTGCGAGGCCACGGCGGCGGTGCGGCAGGGCTACGCCACGACGGGGTTGTGCTTTCCCCTGGGCAACTACCACAACGTCGGGGACGGCTTCGCGCTGCGGCCGGAACACATCCGGCAGGACGACTTCCTGGGCGGCGTCGCGCTGCTCCAGGAGGCCGCGCGCCTACTCCCCACGTACGCCCGCGACCAGGAGCAGACGCAGGGGACCGTCAACCCGCGCCTGGACGCGATGATCGGGCAGCTCGCCGATACCGCGGCGCGGATCAGGAATGCGACATAGTGCTACGCTGAGATAGGGTGCCGGGTGGGAAAGGAAAGTGTCGACAGCGATGCATATCCTGGTGGTCGAGGATGAGAAGAGGCTGGCCGCCCTGCTGCGCCGCGTGCTCACGGAGGAGCGCCACGCCGTGGACGTGGCCTATGATGGGCTCGCGGGGCTGGACCTGGCGAACAGCGGCAACTACGATCTGGTCATCCTCGACCTGATGCTGCCAGGCCTCGACGGGCTGGCCATCAGTCGCCGCATACGCGAGGCCGGCGTGGACACCCCCATCCTGATGCTGACCGCGCGCGGCGCCGTGGAGGACCGCGTGGCCGGGCTCAATGCCGGCGCGGACGATTATCTGGTCAAGCCCTTCGCTATGGAAGAGTTGCTGGCGCGCGTCGGCGCGCGGCTGCGGCGTCGCGCCGAGCCGCTGGACGCGGCCAACGAACTGCGCGTGGGCGACCTGACCCTCGACCTCGTGCGCCACGAGGTCCACCGCGGCGGCGGCGCCATCGAGTTGACGGCCAAGGAGTTCGCCCTGCTCGAGTTCCTGATGCGCCATCCCGGCCAGGCGCTGACGCGCACGCAGATCACCGACCACGTGTGGCGCTACGACCTGGAGGCGCTCTCCAACGTGGTGGACATGTACATCCACTACCTGCGCGACAAGATCGACCGCGGCGCGGACCGCCCGCTGATCCGCACCGTGCGCGGCGTCGGCTACAAGATCGAGCCCTGACATGAGACACATGTCCGGCGCCGGGCCGTTGGGCCACGCGCTGTCGGCGCTACGCGGCGGCGCTGGCCACGCCAGCGCTAGCGGCGGCGATGTCAACGCGAGCCCTGAGCAGCCCGAGGCCGCGCTGTTCGCGGGCATCCGCCGGCGTCTGACGCTCTCGTACACCCTGGTGCTGGCCAGCCTGCTCGTGCTGTTCAGCGTGGCCCTCTACGTCGGCGCCTCACAGGCGCTGTTTCGTCCGATCGACAATGCCCTGGCGAATGGTACTCAGGTGGGAAGCGCGCGTTGGCAAAGGGAGGCCACGCACTACCCTGCGTTGAACGTAGCATGCCCCGACTTGGATCAGAATGTCGGCTTACTCTGGGAGTGCGTTGACCCAAACGGCAGCGTGCTTACTCAAAGCCCTATCGCCCACCAGTTGGACGGTCAAGGCATGTCATTTAGCTCGGGGGCGACCATTACGGATTCCCTTGGGGATGGTACGGTCCTGGCCACGAGCGACGCGGGCGCGGGCATTGGCGCCATCCGCCGCTACGCTCTCGCCGTGCCAGACCCATCGGGCAACGGCTACCTCGGCGTGATTGTCGTCGGCGCCGTGGTCCAGGGAGAGGTCACGGCGCTCCACGTCCTGCTTATCCTGTTGCTGATTCTGGGCGTGGTCACCCTGCTTGCCTCCGCATTTGGCGGCCTGTTCCTCTCCCAGCGCGCATTGGCGCCGGCGCGCCTGGCCGTGGCGCGGCAGCAGGCCTTTATCGCCGACGCCTCGCACGAGCTGCGCACGCCGATCACCCTGGTGCGCGCCGACGCCGAGGTCCTGCTGCGCGGCGGGGATCGCCTCGACCCCGACGACCGTGCGCTGCTGCAGGATATCGTGACCGAGGCGGAGCACATGGGGACGCTGACCACCAACCTGCTGACCCTGGCCCGGCTCGACGCGGGACGGCTGCAGGTGGAGAAGGAAATCGTCGACCTGCGGGAGGTCGCGGGGGCGGTCGTGCGGCGGACCGGCCCCCTTGCCGCCGAGGCGGGCATCGCGCTCCGTACCGCGGACGACGAGGACACGGGCCGAACGCTAGTGGTCGGCGACCGCTTCCTGCTCGAACAGGCGGCGCTCATCCTGCTCGACAACGCGATCAAATACAACCGGCCGGGCGGCGGCGTCACGGTCACGTCGCATGCGACGCCGTCCCAGGCAGTCCTGGAGGTGCGCGACACGGGGGTGGGCATCGCCGCGGAGCATCTCCCCCACCTGACCGAGCGCTTCTACCGCGTGGACAAGGCGCGCTCACGAGAGGCGGGCGGGGCCGGTTTGGGCCTCTCCATCGCCCAGGGCATCGCGGACCGTCTGGGAGGCTCGCTCACCCTGAGCAGCGATCCCAGCCGGGGCACGACGGCAACCCTGACCCTCCCCCTGGCCGACATCCCGGCGCCACGCGCAGCCGGACGCGCCTGAAGGCCGTAGCGACACTCGGCGAGACGTCTACCGCCGCATCCCGCCAGGCCTCACCACAACCTTCAGCCCATCGACGGCGTCAGTGCGATAGCGTAGGGGCTGCGCGCTGGACCCATCGTGCCCCGCGTCGACGGCGATCAGGCCGTGCTCCAGGCGCAACTGATCGAAGGCGGACAGCGGCATGCCAAGCCGGACCGCCGCCTGTGTCCGCGTGAGCAGCGTCTCGTGCGCGATGCGAGCGCGCTCAGCATCCGCGAGGGTGATGCTGGACAGGTAGTAGCGCCAACTCTCGGCCGTGAAGTGCGCGCTCGTCGAGCGCAAGCCGGCGGGGACCTCGACCGGGGCGATGATGGCCATCTCCCGCGCCGTTTCGAACTCCTGCGGGGTCAAGCCCAGGTGGCGCGCCGCGTCGGCGGGACCGAGCAAGCTGCACTCGCACACCCAGGCCGTGCGCCGATCGACGCGTCCCTGGCGCTCGGCGCGTTCGCGCCCGCAGCCGACCGTCTCCAGCGCCTTGCCGAGGGCGGCAGTCAGCCTCATCGTGTTTGTGGGCGTCAGGGCCACCCCGGCCCCGTCCATGGCATCGGCGACGATGGTGGCCAATTGGGCCGCCAGGTTCTTGATCGGATCGTCGGGCAGCTGCGCGAGCTGGACCATAAGCGTCTCCTCATCCTAATCCGCGTCCACGATGATCGCATCCATCTAGCTTTCACTGTACCACACGCACGTGGGCTGAACAGAAAGGGCGCCTCACGACGCGCGCGTCGCCCTGCCGAGGGAAGGGATCGCGCCGCCACGCCGGATGAGAAGTTTCACATCAATTTATCACAGGCCTCTCATGTTCGGGCCCTACCATGAAGAAGGATGATCGATACATCACGGACAGGTAATGGAACAGCGGCAGACACAACAACAGGAACAGCATCAAGGATAGGGACAGGGAAGGAACAGGATCGATGAAACACATCACCAGTCCACTCATCGCCGCGGCGTTGGTCGCGGCAGGCGTCGCAGGCGACCGCGTGGTCGCGCCCGCGTTCGCGGGGCCCAGCGCGGCGGCGGCGGCCACCCCGGCTATCACCACCACCACGACGAACACAACCACCGATAGCGTCACCGAGCACGCCTTCGCCGTGGCCAGCCCCTCCGTCGTGTATGTCAGCAACGTCGGGGTTGGCTCCGGCTCCGGCGTCATCTACGACGCGAGCGGCGACATCGTCACCAACGCGCACGTCATCGCCAACGCGCAGTCGCTGCGCGTGACCCTCAAGACCGGCCAGACCTACCCGGCGCGGCTGGTGGGGACCGACACGGCCGACGACCTCGCCGTCATCCACATCAACGCCTCGGGCTTGCCGGCGGCGCGCTTCGCGGGCAACGGCACGTTCCGGGTGGCGCAGACGGTGCTGGCCATCGGCAGCCCTCTGGGCCTGCAGCAGAGCGTGACCTCCGGTCTGATCAGCGCGCTCAACCGCACCGTCCAGGAGGGCAACGGGGCCTACCTACCCAACGCCGTGCAGACCTCGGCGCCTATCAATCCCGGCAACTCGGGCGGCGCGCTGGTCACGCTCGACGGGACCGTCGTGGGTATCCCCACCCTGGAGGCGACCGACCCGCAGAACAACAACGGCGGCGCGGCCCAGGGTATCGGCTTTGCCGTGCCCAGCACGCGCGTGACGTTCGTGGCGCACCAGCTCATCGCCACGGGCACGGTGCAGCACACCGGCCGCGCCTACCTCGGCGTTGGCGCGACCGACGCCTCGGCGGCGCAGCAGAACAGCGGCTTTGGCGGCGGGAATAGCACGCCCACCATCGACGGCGCGCTGGTCAACACGGTTACGAGCGGCAGCCCGGCCGATGGGGCCGCCCTCCAGCAGGGCGACATCATCACCCAGGCCAACGGCATGACTATCGGCGGTCAGGACGATCTGCTCACGGCGCTGGCCCAGGCCCGGCCGGGCTCCACCATGACACTGGTCGTCAACCGCAACGGCAGCGCGGTCACCCTGCACGCCCACCTGGGTGAGCTCCGGGCCTCGCCGAATCAGTAGCGAGTGGCTAGTGGTTAGTGGCTAGTGACGAGTGAAGTTCACCGGCCCCTAGTACACGTTGGCTCACGTCACTAGGCAATCCGGTGAGACACTTTAGTGTCCGGTCCCTGCCATGCGACTTTAGTCGCAGGCCGTCGCCGCATGCAAACGTATGTATGCCAACGTGTACTAGCCACTTATGGCAGCCGGGAAGGATCGTGGCCAATGATAGACGAGACAGGCCCGTCGCCATGCGGTGCGAGAGCTTCCAGTCAAGCCTTCGCGCCGCGTGGCCCTCCGTCCACAGGCGCGACGATACCACCACGCGTTCGACCAACGGCGACAACAGACGACGACAACAATCCTGAGAAGGATAGACACTCGGACAAGGAGCAAAGGACACAGATGTTTGGATTTCGACGAGTAGCGACGGCCACGCTGATCGCGGCTGGCCTCGTGGCCGGCGGCGCGGCGCTGGCGCAGGCCGGTACTGGCGCGGCGGCGCCGCTGGCCGCTGCCGGCCAGAACGTGGCAACCTCCTTCCTGGCCAACGGGAACGGCAACAACGGGAATAACGGGAACAACGGGAACGGCAACAACGGGAATGGGGCTTACGGACACCGGGGACGCGGCGGGCCCGGCGGCTTCGGTGGGTTTGGTGGACCTGGCGGCTACGGTGGGTTCGGGGAGCGCCAGGGCCGTGGCGGCCTCGTCGTCACGGGTGTGAATCTTCCCAACACGATCACCGCCACGGGTCGCGGTGGCCAGGCGATCACCGTGACCGTCAGCGCGACGACCGTCTACACGGAGGCGGACCAGACCGCCTTGCTTTCCGACGTCACGCCGGGCGTGAACATCGCGGTGCAGGGCACGCGCACCAGTAACACCGCGATCACGGCGACGGCCGTCTACATCATCCTGCCCAGCGAGGCCGGTGTGGTCACCGCCGTCAACGGCAACACCCTGACCATAACCAGCTTCAACGGCGCGACGCGCACGATCAATGTGACCGGCAGCACGCGCTACCAGCAGGCCGGCCAGTCGTCCGGAATCGGGCTGTCTAACATCGCCACGGGCACGGCGATCGTGGCGCAGGGGACGAGCGACGCCAACGGCGTGCTCACGGCCAAGGTAGTCACGATCCAGGTCCCGCGCATCGGCGGACAGGTCACCGTGGTTACTAGCAACAGCAGCGGCTCGTCGTACACCATCGCCGGCCGTGACGGCGCGACCTACACGGTCAACGCCACGAGCAGCACGACCTACGTCAACCCCAACGGCAGCAGCGCCACCGCGACGCCCACGATCACAAAGGGCGCCTTCATCATGGCCGAGGGCATGTTGAGCGCGGACGGCAAGACGATGACCGCGCTGCGCATCCTCGTCGTGCCCGCGAGCGCGACCGGTATGGGCGACGGCTTCAGCCGCCATGGCGGTCACGGGCGCTACGGCTTCGGCGGCCAGGGCTTTGGCGGCCAGGGCAGCCAGGGCTTCGGGGCTGCCACACCGGGCTCGACCTCCACGTCTTCCATCTAAGAGGTGAACAACCCGAGGTCACGCCGACGCCGCAAGCGCTTGCGGCGTCGGCGTGACCCGGGACGACTCCGCGCACGGTTGCGCCAGGCCACCGCGCGTTGGGTAGGGGGGCATTGCATACGTCCTCGCGGGCACGACCGGGGCGTAGTCAGTATGCCCCTACTGACCATCCAGGGCGAGAATGACACGGTCCTGACGCAGCAGGCAGGGAGATTCTCCCTGCCTGCTGCTGTTGGAGGAGTGGCCCGAGGCCCCTGACACCCTGAAAACGTGGCGACGCCAGTATTTACAAAAAGATTACAACGGTTTCACGTTTCATACATGGTCTGTTCATGTTGTGGGCCTATCATGGAGATACACGGTTACTTCGGTAAATAGCCGCATCGATGAGCACAAGGTACTGGGCGAGTGATAAGGGCAAGTCATGGTCACGTCGACACCTCACGTCAAGCCGGTCAAACCAACCTCGAGGCATTCCCGCTCGTCCGCCGCGCCCACTCACTCGTCCCATCGACATCCCGACCCGCGCGTGAGCCGGCTCACCGCTCCCCTCCTCTCGCCGCTGGCGCGCCCGTTGCGCGCCCTGGGCACGGGCAGCCTATCGGCCCTGGTCCAGTTTGCCCTGCTCACCCTCCTGATCGACTGGCGGCACTGGCGCCCGCTGCCGGCCAGCCTCCTGGCCCTGCTGCTGGGGGCGCAGGTCAACTTCGTCCTCAGCTACGTTATCACCTGGCACGACCGCCACGCTGACCATCGACAGACGGGCCTGATCCTGCAGCGCTGGCTGGCCTACCAGGGCGCCACCGTCGGCACGGCCGCGCTCAACATCGTGGTCTTCCTCGCCGCGCGCGACGCGCTGCCCACGCTGGCGGCCGCCGCCGCGGGCAACATCGTCGCCGGCATCGTCAACTTCGTCCTCAACGACCGCCTCGTGTTCCGCCGGCGCTGAGCGGGCTCGCACCACGCCTTTACGACGCGGGGACCTCTCCCACTTGTTGGCGTCCAGCCGTGCGACGCCACCCGCGCCCCTCGCCACCCCTCTCGCGACGCGGAAACCCTCCCCACTGTGTTGGATCTCATCCCTCATCCGCCTGTTGGCGCCATATCCACCCGCCGCCCACGACCAGCAGGCTGAGCCCGGCGCCGATGAGCAGGGCGCCGGGAGCCCCATAGCGGCCGGCCAGCCAGCCCATCAGCAGGTAACCCAGCGGGAGGCTGCCGTCGAAGAAGAGGATAGTCACGCCCATGACGCGCCCGCTCAGGTGATCCGGGGCAACCGTCTGCAGCAGGGTGATGGCCAGCATGGCGAAGGCGTCCTCGGCGCCGCCCACGCCGGCGATCAGCAACAATGAGAGGGGGTAGAGGCGCGAGACCGCGAAGATGGCCTCCAGCACCGCGAAGACCAGCGCACCGATCAGCACGCGACGGACCGTCGGCCGCGGGCTGCCCCAGGCCAGCCACAGCGACGCGAGCAACGCGCCCGTGCCGGACGCGCCCGAGAGGAAGCCGAAGCCTGTCGCGCCGGCGTGCAGCACATCCGTGGCGAAGAAGGGGAGCACGACGTTGAAGTTCGAGCCGAAGAGCAACACCAGGCCGACCACGAGGATCACCAACGACACCGCGGGCGTTCTCAGCACGTAGTCCACGCCCTCGCGCAGGCTCTGCCAGGTTGTCTGCCGCGCGCCTGCGTTGGCGTGCCGGGACGTCTGGGCGTGCAGGTCGCGATCGCGTATCAGCGCCAGACCTACGAGCGCCGCGATGAAGCTGAGCGCATTGAGCAGGAAAAGGGCGTCCACACCGCTGGCGGCGATGATGACGCCTCCCAGGCCGGGCCCCACGATGCGCGTCAGATTAGAGAGCGAGGAGTTCAGGGCCACGGCGTTGGGCAGATCCGCGCGCCCGACCAACTCGACCACAAAGGCCTGGCCGGCCGGCCGGGCGAGGCAGTTCGTGAGCCCCAGCAGCAGCGCCAGGAGGTACACCTGCCAGAGCTGGACGGCGCCCGTGGCGACCAGCGCCCAGAGGAGAAAGGCCTGGGCCATAGCCGCCGAGCGGGTCCAGAGCAAGATGCGCCGCTTGGGCCAGCGATCGGCCAGCACCCCGCCGACGAGCGAGAAGAGCAGCACCGGCAAGGCTTGCAGCGCGCCCACCAAGCCGAGTTGGAAGGCGCTGTGGGTCAGCTCCAGCACCAGCCAGGCCTGCCCGACCGTTTGCATGTAGGAGCCGGTCAGCGAGATCAGCTGGCCAAACCAGAACAGACGAAAATTGCGCTGGCGTAACGAGGTAAAGCCGCGCAAGGGACCTTTGCCTGGCTGCAGCGGCGTGCGGGCCGCGGGCATGTCCCGCTCCGCGCCGCTCTCAGGGGTAGCCCGCCCCCGAGGGCGAGGAGAGAAGATCGTCATCTGTGCGGTCCATCCAACCGTATTGTATACGCCCTCATGGGCGAGGCCAGGGCGTATACAATACGCCCCTACGCATTGTGAGATCGACAATGAAATGGTCCTGGTGTTACGGACCGCCTCCGTCTCGTCGCGAGTCGTCATGATAGCATGGATAGCCGCGCGGTGACGGCAGGAGGAACAAGATGGACCAACAGGACGACATACGGGTAGTGGCCGACGACGACGACCTTGATCAACTCATTGTTGAACTGGGCGACGACGACACGCACGTCAGATTAGGCGCGGCGTCTATCCTATCAGAGTTGGGAGAGATTGCGCTGCCGCGACTTATCGACGCCCTATCCAGTGACAACAGGTACAGGCGCGGCGAGTCGGCAGCGGTCATAAGTTCGGCAGCGGAAGACCACGGCTTCGTCGATCAACGCGCCGTCGAGCCTTTGCAGGCATTGTTGGCCGACGAATCTTCGGATGTGATCCGTGCCGCTGCACACGCCCTGCGTTGGCTGGGCCATTGGCCCGCAATCCCCGCCGCATTGTCCGAGAGCGCCTACACGGCGAACGTGTACGCCAGCCATCACCAGTTCTATCTCGGCGACAGCGGATTCGATGCGACGACAAAGGACTTGCCTTTCCTGTCAGATGACCGGGCGCGGCGGTTATCGAGTGGACTGGACCACGACATTATCCATGTTTTCACCTCGCGCTACGGGACCGTCCCTCTTGCCATCGAGCGACGCGACCAGGCGCCCACGGACGACCTCAACGACTGGGATCACGTCGAAGACATCAGCCTGTCCGTCACCTCTAACGGCGTGAAACTGGTCGAGCTTTTCCAGGAAGATGGACCTCGTGACCCGGATTATGCCGTGCCAGCAGGCGCGTACCGCGTCCGCGTCTACATGGGAAATTTGGATGGCGGCGTCTACTCAGGCGAAGACGACTACTATCACATCGTCCTGTGGCCCGCGCCGCTCGATGAGCCTCGGGTACTCCGTGCTTACCAAGGGGGCTAAAGGTATTGGAACACCCCTATAGAGCTATCTTAACCGATCAATGACAACTGTTTCCAGCACCTTCTGGCCGATCTCCATGACGACGACCCACAGGTGCGTTTCGCGGCAGCTCGTGAAATGATGAACAGGCTATCGAGCCGCTGGTGGCCGCCTTGAGAGACGACGACCAGGATGTGGCGAGCAAGGCTGCTTTCGGGCTTGCCGCACTGGGTAAATCGGGCACGCCGCGGCTCCTCGATTCACTCCAAGACCACGACAGTCGCGTACGCGGCTGGGCCGTGACCGCTCTTACCGCGGCTGCCGTCGACGGGACGTTCGAGGGCGATCGCGCGATCGTCTCGTTACAACCTCTGCTGCATGATCCGGATGTGGACGTGCAACGCGCCGCCGTTCAAGCATTACGACTCCTGGGCGGCTGGACATCGATGCCAACCCCGCTAGTGTTCCTTGATGTCATCACGAACGAGATGGCCGTAGCGATCGAAAAAAAGTACAGGTTCAGCGTCGTTCCCCACGCCTCGCTGTCCATGTACGCGATCAATGCTTTCCCGCCAAGGTATTCCTGGAGCCCAATGATGTTCTCGTCGTAGTGAGGGACGGTTTGGGCGCCACCATCGTTGATGATACTGGCACGATGATACGCGCGCTCAAAGCGTTGGATGGCCGGCGAGTGCAAGAGCACATACGTCCGGTCCACCGATGACCCAGGCGGCACGTTGGCAACAACCACGGATCTCAGGGCAGCTTACCAGGACCATCGGGTCCTTTTCTCGATGAGTCCGCCGGAAGATTGGCTTGAGGTTCGCCTGCCGATGTTCAATGCGCTGCTTCGAGGTGTCTCCCGTTCCAGAGGTGTGGCCGTCTACGTCCCCGTCGATCGCCAGGCCGAGGCGTTGTCCTGGCTCACGGCGCAGTTCACGCAGTACGGCTATCCCTCCCCACTGTAGCCTCGTGGCCAGCGGCTATCCCTCCCGGCTGTAGCCTTGTCCTCGTGGCCAATCGCGCGTCGCTCTCAATTACATCCCTCACCCGCACCATGTCCCGCTCCTGTTTGCCGTCAGATGCGTCCCTGAGTCGGACAGCGTAGCAAAAGACGGGTCAGTGTCCGTGCCCTGCCATGCGACTTGGGTCAAAGGCCCGCCCCCATCCTGCCATGCACCCCCAGCCGCAGGCCACCCATCGTCAGCCGCGTCCATTTGCGGCTGGGCCCCATCTGTCGTATCCTTCGCACAGCGTCACGCGGAGAAATCGACGATGGGAAGGGATGGGGCTTGATGGCGACGGGTCAGGACGAGGTCGAAACTGCCACGGGGGGGACGGCGACCAGCGATGCGCGCGTGGCGGAGCTGCGACGGCGCGACCGCGAGGCCACGGCCGAGTTGGAGGAGAAGGCGCAACAGAGCCAGCACGCCAAGGGCAAGCTCACCGCCCGCGAGCGCATCGACCTGCTGCTCGACCCCGGCTCGTTCGTGGAACTGGACCGCTTCGCCGTGCATCGCAACGACAACTTCGGTATGGCCGAGCGCCGCATCCCCGGCGACGGCGTGGTAACCGGCCATGGCACGATCGACGGGCGCAAAGTCGTCGTCTTCTCGCAGGACTTCAGCGTCTTCGGCGGCTCGCTGGGCGAGGTCTTCGCCGAGAAGATCTGCAAGGTGATGGACCTGGCGCTCAAGGTGGGCTGCCCGGTAATCGGCATCAACGACTCGGGCGGCGCGCGCATCCAGGAGGGCGTGGTCTCCCTCGGCGGCTACGCCGACATCTTCTACCGCAACGTGCGCGCCTCTGGCGTGGTGCCGCAGATCTCGCTGGTGGCCGGCCCTTGCGCCGGCGGCGCGGTCTACTCCCCCGCCATCACCGACTTCATCGTGATGGTGCGCGACATCGGCAAGATGTACATCACCGGGCCTGACGTGGTCGGCGCCGTGACCGGCGAGAGCGTGACGCACGAGGAGCTGGGCGGCGCCGACACGCACGAGCGCCGCTCCGGCGTGGCCCACTTCGCCGCTCCCACCGAAGAGGACGCCATCGACGACGTGCGGCGCCTGCTCTCCTTCATGCCCTCTAACAACCTGGACGACCCGCCGTACGAGCGGCCGGCCGACGATCCCGACCGCGAGGACGCCCTCCTCGACACGCTGATCCCGGTCGCCTCGACCAAGCCGTACGACATCCTCCGGGCGGTCACAGCGGTGGTCGACGAGGGAGACTTCTTCGAGGTGCAGCCGCACTACGCCCCCAACATCGCCATCGGCTTCGCGCGCCTCGACGGCCACCCCGTCGGCGTGGTGGCCAACCAGCCGCGCCATCTGGCCGGGACGCTGGACATCGACTCCTCGACCAAGGCGGCGCGCTTCGTGCGTTTCTGCGACGCCTTCAACATCCCGCTGCTCACGTTCGTCGACGTGCCCGGCTTCCTGCCCGGCACGGCGCAGGAGTACGGCGGGATCATCCGACACGGGGCCAAGCTGCTCTACGCCTACGCCGAGGCCACCGTGCCCAAGCTGACCGTGATCACGCGTAAGGCCTACGGCGGGGCCTACGACGTGATGTGCTCCAAGCACATCGGGGCCGATTTCAACCTTGCCTGGCCCACCGCCGAGATCGCCGTGATGGGACCCTCCGCCGCGGTGGGCGTCATCTTCCGCCGCGAGCTGGCCGCGTCCGACGACCCCGCGGCGACGGCCGCCGCGCTGACCGCCGACTACACGGCCCGCTTCGCCAACCCCTACGAGGCGGCGCGGCGCGGCTACATCGACCGCGTGATCGAGCCGCGGCAAACCCGCCCCGAACTGATCCGGGCGCTGGCCATGGCCCGCACCAAGCGCGAGGCTCGTCCCAGCCGCAAGCACGGCAACATCCCGTTGTAGTTGTCAGTTGCCAGTTGCCAGTTGCCAGTGGGCCGTAGGGGGCGTATCGCCGACGCCCAAGTCGTAGGGGCGTATCGCCGACGCTCAGGTCGTAGGGGCGTATCGCCAACGCCTGGCTATACACGGTTAGTGAGCCACATCGGACTGATCGCGCTTTAGCCGGCGAACGCCTGCATGGCCAACTGCGGCAACCGGTATCGTACGAGCAGTACGATACTCCTGTCAGCCGCGAGACACGACAACGGCCGCCCTCACGAGGTCAGGGGCGCCGTTGCCTGGGCCCGGATATCCGCGGACGATGCTCCCACGAGGACGTCGAACAGGCCGGTCTCCACCACCCAGGAGTGCGTGGCGTGGTCGTCGTAGGACCAGGCGTCGCGCGCGAACGGCTGGGACACCGTCCGGGTCACGCCCACCCCATCGTCGGCGGGCGTGACCCACGCCATGTCGAGAAGGGGCAACCGCATACACTTTCGCCCGCACGCAGGATATCGTACCCGTGGGGCGCGTGGCTCAGCCACCTGCTGCCTGACGCCACGCGGCGATTTGTTCGTTGGCCCACGACGCGTCCACCTCGCTCAGTGACGGCGGTGGTGGCGCGCCGGCATAGTCGATCGCCGTCTCGTACCGATAGCGGTCGTACACGGTCTCCACGGCCTCTTGCAGGTCCAGCGGGACATCCGCGAACGGCGGCCTCAGGGGCACGGCGACCGTCGGCAATGGCTCGCGCAAGGCCACGAACCACGCTTCCAGCTGGTCGAGGCTACCGGCCCGGTGCAGCGCCGCGTCGTAGTCGCCCCGCGTCGGGATACCCGGAGGACGCGTCCCGGCGCGCAACAGGTCGATCTCGAGCCAGTGGGTGTGCGAGTTCAGGATGTGTTCCCGCTTGCGCAGGAAATCGCCCCGCCCGCCCGAGTTGGCCACCTTGTTGATCGGCGACAACACCTCGATCGTCGTCACGACCTGTCGATCGGCGGTATCGACGACATTCAGATGGGGGGCGCGAATCTCCAGGGAGGCGGGAACGTCGAGGAGCGTCGGCGCGGCGATCTGCCCGCGCGACGGGGACAGACGCCCGGCGCCGGCCGCCTCCGCCAGATAGAGGTCGGGCCGCCCCAACGGTCGGGCCGGGTCATCCAGTCCCAGGACATACACGCTGTCCTCGCTATCCACGAAGAAGCGCGGCGCGACCTGTCGGGCCAGCATCTCCCCCAGCACCGCGATCAAGCGGGCGTGGACCCCACTCCACAGATCGGGACGCTCGAGGTAGGGGTCCATGCCCGGGAATGGGGAACGCATCATTCTCTCCTCGCGCCTACCTCGCTCTATCTTCGATCTTTCAGCACGGTACCCCGGCTCATCGCCCTCAGTCGCCGCTGGGGACCCAGATGTTCTTGACCTGCGTGGCCTGGCGCAGGAAATCCGGGCCCTGGCCCTGCGCCGGGTCGAGCCAGTCGCGGGCCGTCGGGCGGTCCAGCACCCAGGCGCGCTTGAGGTTGCCCGCCGAGAGCGCCTCCACGCGCCGCGCGCCCTCGGCCTCCTCGTCTCCGTCCGCGCCCACGTACCACAGGCCCTGTACGTCGTCGTGCTCGGCCAGCACGCGCGCCAGGGCGTCGCGGCCCCCGGTCACGATGTTGACCACGCCGGCCGGCACGTCGGACGTCTCCAGCACCTGGTAGAGGTCCGTGGCCGCGAGCGGGTAGTGCTCGCTCGGCACGGCCACCACGGTGTTGCCCATGGCGATAGCGGGCGCCACCAGCGAGATGAAGCCGAGCAGCGGATGGCGGTCGCCGCAGACCAGCCCCAGCACGCCGATGGGCTCGTTGACCGCCAGCGTCACGCCCCGTAGCGGCGTGGCGTGGACCTGCCCGTCATACTTGTCGGCCCAGGCGCCGTAGGTGAACAGCCGCTCTACCGCGGCCTCCACCTCGGCCATGGCCTCCCGGCGCGTGGCGCCGGTCAGCGCGACCAGGCGCGCGGCGAACTCGTCGGCGCGCGCCGAGAGGTTCTCGGCGATGTAGTAGAGGATCTGGGCGCGGGCATGCGCGGCCGTCGCGGCCCACCCGGACGCCTTGTGCGCCGCCTCCACGGCGTTGCGGATGTCCTTGCGGTTGCCCTCACCCACCTCGCCCAGGATCGCGCCGTCCGGCCCGCTAATGGCGCGGCTATAGCCGCTGTCGGGACGCGCCTGCTTGCCGCCGATGTAGAGCTTGGCGGTGCGGTCCAGCGGCGGGTAGGCCGCGAAGGGGTCGCCGTCGGCGCCATTGGGGCCGTCGGGCGCGGCGTCGCGCAGGACGGGCGCGCCGCCCGGACCCGGCTTGCCCTTGTAGAGATAGGCCGTTTGCGACACCACATCCCCGGCGGGCAGGGGCCGCGACGAGCCCAACGACGACGCCTCACCGGCGTGGCCGTTGCCCTTGCCGTTGCCGGACGGCTTGCCCTGGGCCGCCGGCGCCGCGGCCGACCCCGCGCGTTTTTCCCAGGAGGGCCGCACGTACTCGTACAGCCCCTCGCGGCCGCCCTCGCGCCCGAAGCCGCTCTCGCGATAGCCTCCGAAACCCGAGGCGGCGTCAAACTGGTTGGTGCAGTTGATCCAGACCGTGCCCGCCTTGATGCCGCGCGCCACCTCCAGCGCGCGGCCGATGCCCTCGCTCCACACACTTGCCGCCAGTCCGAAGGGCGTGTTGTTGGCCAGCGCGACCGCTTCGGCGGCGGTGCGGAAGGTCATCGCCGTCAGCACGGGGCCGAAGACCTCCACCTGCGCCAGCGTCGAGGCGGGCGCCACGTCCGTGACCAGCGTGGGCGGGTACCACAGGCCCTCGGCCGGGCACGACCACGAGGGCTGCCACACCGTCGCGCCCTCGGACTCGCCCTGCGCCACCAGGCGGCGGATGCGCTCCAACTGCACCGGGGCCACGATGGCGCCGATGTCCACGGCCTTGTCCAGCGGGTTGCCCAGGCGCAGCAGCTCCATGCGCGCCCGCACCTTGTCCAGCAACGCGGGGGCGACGTTCTCCTGCATCAGCAGGCGCGAGCCGGCGCAGCAGACCTGGCCCTGGTTGAACCAGATGGCGTCGACGACACCTTCGACGGCGCTATCGAGGTCGGCGTCGTCGAAGACCACGAACGGTGACTTGCCGCCCAGCTCCAGCGAGAGGCGCTTGCCCGTCCCCGCCGTGGCGCGACGGATCTCGCGCCCCACCTCGGTGCTGCCGGTGAAAGCGATCTTGTCGACCTCCTCGTGCCCCACCAGCAGCGCCCCGGCGCCCCCGTCGCCCGTGACCACGTTGAGCACGCCCGGCGGCAGCCCCGCGCGCCCCGCCAGTTCGGCGAAGGCCAGCGCGGTGACGGAGGTATACTCGGCCGGCTTGAGCACCACCGTGTTGCCCATGGCCAGCGCCGGCGCGACCTTCCAGGCCAGCATCAGCAGCGGGAAGTTCCAGGGGATGATGGCCCCCACCACGCCCAACGGCTCGTCGTTTGGAAACTCCTCGGCCATCAACTGCGCCCAGCCCGCATGGTGGTAGAAGTGGCGCGCCACCAGCGGCACGTCGATGTCGCGGCTCTCGCGGATCGGCTTGCCGTTGTCCAGGGCCTCCAGCACGGCCAACAGGCGGGCCTGCCGCTGCACCATGCGCGCCAGGGCATAGAGGTAGCGGGCGCGGACGTGGCCGGGCGTGCGGCTCCACGAGGTGAAGGCGGCGCGGGCGGAGGCCACGGCCGCGTCCACATCGGCGGCGCCGCCCTGCGCAACGCGGGTCAGCCCCTTGCCCGTGGCCGGGTCCTGGTCCTCGAACGTCGCGCCATCGGCCGAAGGCACGAAGCGCCCGTCGATATAGTGTCCCAGCGTGGGGCCGTGCGCTTCCAGCCACTCCCGCGCCGGCCCCGCCGCCTCAGGCGCCGGCCCGTAGGCCATCGTTTGGAAAATCTCCGCGACGCTCAATGTACGATCCTCTCTGCACGGCGCCCGACCGCGACGACTCACCTTGTCTCGACGTATTACTACATCTACTATACTCGGAGACGACGGCTACCGGTGATGGCGGGCGCCGTTGGCCCGTTGGCCTGCGACTAAAGTCGCATGGCAAACGACGGACACTAAAGTGTCTCTAGGGCCGCATCACCCCTGGGCGATTGTTGTTGCAGGCGACACCGTCTCATGACACCGTTTCATATGGAAGGACAACACATGCCCTCGCGCAAAGTAATCTTGAGGATGGCGGTCGTGGTCGCGCTTCTCGGCGTCCTCGGCGGCGGTCTCACGGCGTGGCGCACGCTGACCGCGACGGACACGTTGTTGCGGATCATCCCGCTGACCGCCCCGAGTGCCCCCGGCGATATCCTGGTCGACGAACGGGCGGGTCGCGCTTTGATCAACGGTGACGCGCCCGGAGGGCTCGACAGGAGCGCGCTGACCTTGCTGGACACGCGCAGTGGCGACATCGTGCGCACGATCAGGCTCACCAATGCGGCCCGCCTGTCCGTCGCCATCGCCTCCCGAGCGGGACGCATCGTCGTGCTCGACGCCGGCAGCCGCTACAACACCTGGGGGACGACGGTGCGCCTTCTGGACGAACGCTCCGGCGCGCTCGTGCGAACCACGACGGTCGGCCTCGATCCACTTGCCGTCGCCGTGGACGAGCGCGCCGCACGTGTCTTCGTCGCCTCGACGGGCCCGACGGACCGGTATGCCAACGCGCGGGGCGCGGGCACGGTGAGCATGCTCGACGCCCGGAGCGGCGCCCTCCTACATACGGCGAAAGTAGGGCTCAGGCCGCAGGAGATGGTCACCGACGAGCGGACCGGGCGTCTCTTCGTCGCCAATTACGCCGGCGCCTCCGTGAGCGTCCTCGACACGCGCACCGGCGCCGTCATCGCGACGACGCGGGCCGGGATCAATCCGACGAGCATCGCGGTCGACGACCTGACGGGGCGCGTGTTCGTCGCCGCGGAGGGCAGCAATATCGTCAGCATGCTCGACGCCCGGACGGGCGCCCTCCTGCGCATCATCGCGACCGGCTTCCCCACGGCGCTGGCCGTGGACCGCGCGGCGGGGCACGTCCTCCTCACCTCCGGCGGCCCCAACACTCCGGGCGGCGTCAGTCTGCTCGACGCGCGGACCGGCGCACCCATCAAGAGGGTGGAGACGGGCGGCAGCCCGGAGGACATCGCCGTGGACGAGCGCACCGGCCGCGCCTTTGTCACCGACACGCAAATGGGCCGCCGCCTCTACGACCCTTTGCACCACCTGCTGGGCGTCGGGCTATCCTGGGCCGGCGAGAACAACCTGGACGGCATGAGCGTGATCGACACGCGAAGCGGCAACCTGTTGCGCACGGTCCACACCGGACCGGCCGCGAGCCTTGGCGTCGCCGTCGACGCGCGCGTCGGCCATGCCTTTGTCGTCAGCTACCAGAACCGCAACGTGCAAATGTTCGACGCCACCCAATGAACCCATTGAAGGGCGTTGCCTAGCTGCCACGCGCCTGTCGCCGCGCTCGGGCTGCGTCTGTCTCGGCCGCCCTGAGCGCCGGGTCCGCGGTCAAGGCCGACCAGAAGTCTGCCGCGTCCCTGGCCGCATCTTCGACTTGAGCTCGCGCTGTCGCTACTGAGATCCCCTTGGCACTGGCAAGGGCGGCGATATCACGGTCGATCAAGGCACGCGCCGTCGGGGCCGTCAGGATCTCCAATTCGCGCTCCTCCACTTCCGTCAGTGAGCGATCCCCCCAATCACGCAGGCGGATAAGATCGCTCAGACGCCTCTCGTCCCCTGGATCGAGACGGACATCCTCCCCCATCGCCGACATCCTCCTGACCCTGCCACATCAACACCCTGCTTTCTCGTAGTATACCGCGCCCGCACCCGTATGGCTGATACGCGCAACCTTGTAACAAAACTGTCTGGCGCCAGTTATATACGATGAGGCGCGCGGCATAGCGCCCACGAGGCGAGACACTCGAGACAGGAAAGGCGGCCATTGGCACACGTGGAGCGAGAGGGGCATCTTCTGGCGCGGCCGAGCATGTCGTGGCAGCGGGACGCCCGCGACCCCGACGCCGAGCTCGTGCGCGCGGCCCAGCAGGACCCCGAGCGCTTTGTCGCGCTCTATGACCGCTATGTCCAGCGCATCCAGAACTACGTGCGCACGCGTGTTGCCGACGGCGACGCTGCGGACGATGCGATCAGCCAGACATTCTTGACGGCGCTGGTCCACCTGCCGCGATTCGAGGTTCGCGACGGCGGCAGCTTCGCGGCCTGGCTCTTTCGCATCGCGCACAACGTGGTCTATGACCTGCAGCGCCATCCCGGCGATCGGCTGGACCGCGACCGCGACCGCGACCTGACCACGGCGCCCGATAGCACACCGGGCCCCGAAGCGCAGGCGTTAGCGCGAGACCGTGCCGTCGACCTGCAACGGGCCGTTGAACACTTGCGCCCCACGCAGCAGCACCTGCTGGCCTTACGCTATGGAACTGAGCTTGAAATCGACGAGATTGCCGCGCTGCTGGGCAAGAGGGCGGGCGCCGTGCGCGTGGGTATCCATCGCGCGCTGCGCGACCTGCGCCGGAGGTATTCCCATGACGATGAATGATGCTGGGGACCGGTTAGAGCGCGACCTACGCGCCCTCAAGCACAGTCAACCCCGCAATGAGGATGTCCAGCGCGATGTACGCGCCATGCTCCTCGCCTATGCGCGTACAGACACTCAAACACAACAGACACTCAAACACAACAGACGAATGAGACCGAAAGGAGAGCGCGAATGATCATCACAACACCATGGCCGAGGAGCCATGCGCGACCCGCACGGACATTGGCCGCGCACCGGCGACTGCGCCTACTCGTCGTGGCTGCCGTGGCCCTACTCACCGGGGGAACGGCGGCCTACCTGCGCCTGCAATCCGCTCCGGGCCAGGCGCCGGCGACGCGGCCCGTCGTCAGCCCCTCACCACAGGTGACCTTCGCTCTGCCAGGGCGGCCACGACTGGTCCTTGTCGATGAGCAAGCGGGACGGGGTTACGTCATGAGTTGGGACGACCCGGCATCGGCCCATGGCGCCGGGCTTGGGACGCGCGTGGCGATCCTCGACCTGCGCTCCCCACGAGTGCTCCACTCCGTCGTCATCCCCGGCTCGGGGGCGGGCGATAGCGGCATCGACATGGCCGTGGATCATCGCAACGGACACCTAGTGACGGTCATAGATGGGGTCCAACGGCCGGTCACCGCTGGCCGGGCAGCGCACTTCGTCTACACCGTCCGCCTGACGCTGCTCGACGCACGGACGGCCCGACCGTTGCGCGCGGCGACCGCTCCCGGACTCTTGCCGTCGAGTGTGGTGGTCGATGATGCGACGCGGCGCGTCTTTATCGGGCTGGGCGGCACGGCGGTGGGCGGGGCGCAGGGCGCCGAGGGCAGCACGGTGCTCATGGTTGATAGCGGCACGGGAAGGGTCTTGAGCAACAGGCCCTGGCGGAGCATGGTGTGGGACCTTGCCCTGGATTCATCCGCCAATCGCGTCCTCGTGTACAGCTCGCGGGTCCTGCCGCGCGGCGGCTGGTGGTCGAGCAACGACGTGTCGATCGTGGACGCGCGGACCGGACGCCTGCTGCGCGTGGTTCACACGGGAGCGTTTCCGGTCGAGTTGCCGGACCACTGGATCGCCGTCGACGAAGCGATCCATCGCGCCTTCATCGTCGGCCGCCATGCCCTTCTTGCGTTGGACACCTGGACCGGCCGCATCCTCGGCCGCACCGCGCTTGTCGGCAACGTCGACACGCTGCTGACCGATAGCGCGGGCGGGCGCGTGGTCGTGGCCGCGTCCAGCAACACCGGCCAGGCGGCCTACGTGACGGTGCTCGACGCCCGCACGGGGCGTCGGGTGGCCATGCAGCCGATTGGCACGGATCACGTCGTGCTGGGTCTGGATCGGCGGCGCCACCGCATCCTGATCCTTGCCGGCGACGCCGCGAGCTATAGCCGCAAGGACCGGCAGGCCAGCCGCGGCAAACTGCTGATCATGGATGATCGTACCGGCCGCATCGTGTCGCACTATCCGTGGGCCGGCGTGGCCACTGACATCGCGGTTGACGACCGGGACGACCGGGCGCTGGTGCTGACCGACCTGAACGCGCGCCAGGCCGCGCGCACGTGGCAGTCGTTCCTTGGCGCGTTGTTACCCGCTCGCTCGTCTCCCCTGGACAGCGGGGCCACCATCGTCGACCTGGCGCACATCCAGGGTCTCACGCCCCAGTCCACCATCATACCCGCGCCATAGAACGGGTGTTATCGGCGCGCATGGCCTTGCAACGCGGGCGAACAATCCTTCGACGCCGCCACAGGCCAGCCCAATGGCATGGTGGCGTAAGGCAGCCGTTGGCACGGCGCTCGTGAGCCTCCTGCGCAAGGGAGCGGGTATAGTGGAGCAAGGTAGAGCGAGAAGGGGAGGCGCGCATGGTGTGGGGACGATCGAGGATCAGGGAGCAGGAGGTCGCCGATTTCTCGGCGTGGCTGGAGGATGTCGTCAATACCGGCGCCCCCAAAGCCGCGGAGGAGTACCTGTTCGACCTGCTCAACGCGCCCGATTTCGGCGCGGTCGGCCGCCGTACGCGCGCCATCGTCGCCGCGCTGCCAACTGGGCAACCGGTGTCACCGGCGACAGTGACCGGCGTTATCGACCAACTGGACCGCGAACTGGCGAGCGAGCGATTCTCCGCGGTTGCTCAGCAGGTCAAAAAACGCCTTGAGGGCGGGTATCAATAACTGCCCCCTGCCCCCTGCCGGTAACGTTCCTTCTGGCAACTGGCAACTGGCAACTGGCAACTGGCAACTGGCAACTGGCAACTGGCAACTGGCAACTGGCAACTGGCAACTGGCAACTGGCAACTGGCAACTGGCAACTGGCAACTGGCAACTGGCAAC
>JAABUZ0100001664.1_pt1 | contig 40932 bp, 5 predicted proteins | sample 5562091 | NCBI WGS metagenome assembly JAABUZ01 (sample SAMN12813069, study PRJNA571459) | rock metagenome | isolation source: Antarctica rocks | place: Antarctica: Victoria Land, Linnaeus Terrace sud | collected 2015-12-21
TTTATCTATTCTAGATTTTAGTTATTAACGACAACGAAAACAAAAATAATCTTGTAACTTATAAACTTAATTACAATAGTAAAGATTTCGATATAGTTTAAATCTTTGCGTTGTTTAAAGCTTTTAACAATTTAACAAACTTTATAGCAAAGAATTTTGCTATTAACTTTAAATTTAATCTTGTAGATTTATCTATTATAAAATACATAACATTTGTTAAATATTAAGCAAACAATATAGATATTGTTCTTTTCTAAAGATCTAATTTTGTTTTGTTTAACTAGTTGTTAGTCTATTTTATAATAAATATTCACTATAGCTTTAGTATAAGTTTTAAACTAGATTGATTGAGAAAATCCAAATTTATTACGTGACTCGATTCTATAACGTTAGATTCGAATTCTTGACAATTAAGCGAAAGAATTTGTTCTAAACAAGTCAATTAAGTAGCTTGATTTATCAATCTTGACAATTCGATTTTACGCTCAAAATTTGAATCAAAATTCGACTCGACAATTAATCTATTTTAGACTAATATAATGTTAATAATATAATTTTAAACAAAAGAACAAAAGAGTCTATAAATTTATTTTAATAAAGTCGAAACTTCAAATATCTTTGTAGCGATAAATCTAGAATCTAAAATAGTATTAAATTTTGAAGAGTATTTAATAATTTAGTAACTTTAAATAACTTATTAAAATTAAAGAGAATATTGTTTTTAAAGTCGAAAAATAACTTGAAGAAAGTAGTGCTTTTAGAGTTTAAAAAAATTAAATTGTAAATAAGATAAACAAGATATTTAGTTTATTATTAGAATTTTCGATCTAGTTTAAGAGCGAGACAACTCTTTATTATTTTTGTAATACTATCGCGAGATTTAGATTAGCTTTTACAAAATCTAGAAATTTATCAATAGCATTAATAGTGTTCGACTATTTAAAAAAAGATAAAAATTAACAAGTATTGTTATTATAATAATTAACTTTGTTATAATTAATGTTGAAACTAAGTAATATTTGCTTATTATCTAGCTAATCAATCTTTAATATATATTAAATCTTGTCTTTTATTATTTATTATACAATAGATATGCTCTTTTTTATAGTTTACTAATATTAAGAGTTTAATGCAATTCTAGAATTTATGTCAATTAGTATTTAATTAAGTTTTTAGCGCTTCTTCTTGCTAGTTTATATATCGAATATATTAATAATTATAGAGATACTTAATATTTGTCTCGAAAAAAAAATTGATAACAATAACAATATTGCAAAAAAAAATTAAGAAAGAGAAGTTTACAAAAATCAATATTATATTATTTTATTATACGAGAAGAAACAAGAGAGAAGATCTTATTAACAATAACGTTTACGATTTATCTTAATTGTTAGAATTAAATAAACGTAATCGATGCGACATTAACAAATAATTAAGACATATTTAATGCGTCTTAACGCGAATTAATACAAATTGTGACAAATATAAAAACGAAAGTAATAAATATTAGAAAACTCTATAAATCTAAGAAGAGAAGCGCGTTCGAAATAATCTTAATAACGACGTTAATAAAATAATGTCTTCTAATTAAGAAGTTGACGCGACGTTTTAGCAAAATTCTTGCGAAGAACAAGCGAATTAACTTGATCTCAATATTGAAAAAAAAACAATTAATTAAATAAAAAGAGTTAAAGAGATAAAGAAAGACATGCAATTAACAAATATATAAGTGACAATAACGAAAGACTTATTATCGACAAAGCAAGTAAATAATTGTAAAAGCGTTAAACAAACATTTTTAATGCGATAATTAATTAAAAAGATAAAGTTAATAACGTAAATTAAAAAAGATAAAAAGATAAAAAGAGTTTACAAGATAAGCGTTATAAAAATAATAACACTAATGTGCGATTTCGACATTATTAAGACACTAACAACGCGAAAAAACTTATAAAAAAATAAGACGTTTTAAAAGAATAATTGTTTTTTAAATAAATAATAAAAGTAGCAAAACAATATTAAAATTGAACGATTTTTAAATTAAAAAAATGTTAACGACAACAATTATATATTAAGAACGCACAAAAATAATAATACACAATATTAAAATTAAAAATATGTCAAAAAATATAAAAAAGAAGAGAGCAAAAATAATAAAAAAATTATGCAAAATAATGTATTAAAATCTAAAAATTAAAAAAATAATTTAATTTACAAAAAAAAGCAATAAAAAAAATTCGATTGTAATATATATAAATTGCGCAAAGATAACAAATAAATTAATACAATTAAGCGTAATTTACGAATTAAATATAAAGATTGCAAAATATTATAACAAAGAATATAAAACAAAACAACGCATAAAGTATTAAAAGTATAAATGTTTTATATATAAATGTAAAAATAAATAGCAATGCGTACATTGCGCGTAAAATTATCGCTTCGATTAATACTTTTATTAAGAAAATGTCTTTAAATAAAAATATAATATTTACAAGAAAGCTTACAAAATATTCGATTTCAAATACTTTAAAAGATAAAAAAAAAAACTAAGAAGACAACAAGAATAAAGTCTTTATATTACGTTATTAAGACAATTAGAGCAAATAAAACAACAATTTTAGTTTTAATAATATTAAGAAATGCAATCTTGTTTGCTTAAATTACAAACAAAAGAACAAAGCAAAAGAACAAAGCAAAAGACAATAAAAATAGCAATAAATTGCTCAATATAAACAAGTTGTATGCAAAGCACTCTTATAACAATAAAAAAAACGTTATCTAACAATTAATTAAGAAAAAGCGCTTCGACAAATTAATAAAGAGTTAGTTTACTCTAATAGAGCAAGTTAATAATAAACTAATATTGTTGTTGTTACAAAGCATGTTCTTTACGCAAGAGATAAAGAATTTAATATATATAAAAACAAATATAAAAAAGAAATTGTAATAAAGATACAAAATAAGTTTCAAATATTATAATACAATATTTATAAATTAAGAAACAAAATAATAATAACATTACTTTAAAAAAAGAAAATAAAAAAATATAATATATTAATAATACAAGATTCGTAACGACATTATGTTAAGACAAAAATATATAACTCGAAACGCGCGAATTTTACGTTCGTAAATAATAACAATATATATACTTTTATATTAATAAACGCATCGACAACAACAATTAACACAATACATAATATTTCGAAAACGTAAAAACAATAACAATGTAATTACGTTTTAAGAGCAACATTATTGAACAAAATCTTGTTAACATTTATAACGTTTACAATTTATCTTTCCATAATTATAACAATATAATTAATAGAGATAGTTTCGACGCAATAAAACAAGCATTACGCATGCAAGATAAAAGCGTTACAACAAAAAATTTTAATTTGCATTATTTTTTATAAGCAAATCTCTTATATTTTAGATAACATTTATTGTTTAATAATTTGCTAAACATAATGTGTTTTATCAATATTACGTTAACGTTTTTACGCAATATTATAATAAAAATTTATTAAAAGATATAAATCACGATTGATTTGTTGTTTGTTACAAGAGAGACAACAAATTAATTAACATATTGCGACATAAATAAAAAGATAAAAAGTTTGTTAAATTATTTGTTAATTACAATAATGCTAAATCTTAAAACACAAACGAAGTCTATACGTCGTTTTAAACAAAACTAAAAATTTATAAATATAGAGAAATTTAACAATATATTAAAGAGATTATTACTCGAATTATTACTAGACGCTACAATAAAATAAAAGAACATTAACAAATATACGATTGCGTTATTAAGAATTCTAGAGAAAATTATCAAAAACTTTATTTTGTAAACAAGATTGTACGAAAGAGTTAAATTTAAATAAACGCAAAAACGCATTAATGTAATTAAAGAAATCAAAAGATTGTAACGTTAATATTACATCTCTTGTAATTAAAAGACGTACGTTCGAATATACAATAAAAAAAACAAGATTCTTAAAAGATATAAAAGAAACAAACTTTACAATCAAATATAGATTTCGAAGAATATTACAAAGAGTTTATTTAAAATAACGAAATAAATTAGAAACGCAACAACAAATACATTTATCGAATTTATAATTTTATTACTAGGAACAAGTATTAAAATAACGACAATTGTAAAAAACAAAATTAAAGTAATATTTTAAGTTTACTTTTCTTCTTTACTTATAATCTTAATCGACAATATAAAGAGATTCTTTTATTTATCTTTAATAGAAAACAATAAAATTATGTTAAAGCGCAAAATAATAAAAGCAATATATAAAGCGACTCTAAACAAGATACTTAAAATTAACAAAATAATTAATCGAACGCTAAAACAATTAATTTGCATTATCTTGAAATAAATAAAATTCTTGTTTAATAAGTTATTAAAAAAGAAATATAATTGTCTTATTTTAAAAAGATAATTACAATAATATTGCAAAAATTAAAAAAGAAAAACTATTTAAAATTGTTGTCTTTTAGATTTATAATATTGCTTAATACGCTAAACAAAATACTAGAGTTAATAATATTAAAACGTCTTCACTACGTTATAAAAGCACATAATACTTTATCTAGTACACAAATAAAAGTTAGAAAATAACGCTAAATAAATACGACATTACAATTAATTACTAAAAAGATGCACACAATATATAATAATTTAAAAAAAAAGTAATTTCTCTTCTAAGTTTAAATGTGTTTAATATATTCGACAACATATTATATATTAAACTATTTTATAATAAAAAAAAAGTGTCTTAACTTGTTTGCTCAATTAAATAAAAGATTTTCTAAAAAAATAATGCATTATATTGATTATTAAGAATTACACAATAAAGAAGCGAGAAATAAACGTCAATATATTGTAGAGTTTCTCTTTATTTAATAGTATTATACTTGTTTTATGACGCAAATTTCTTAAAATAATATAATAATATTAGATTACAAATTAGCGTTATAAGCTTTGTAAACAACGTTAATATATTAATATATAAAGAGTTAATTAAACGCAATTGCAAGATGTTAACTTAAATATATAATAAATGCGAACAATAAATAGGCATTTATAATTTTAAATTTGCGAAAAAAAAGTATAAATCAATTTATCTTTTACGCATTTTAAAGAGATTTAATATAAATGTCGATATAACATTGACAAAATACGAGATAATTGTCAAATTTAATATTAAAGTTTTAGAAGTTTAACTTTTTTTAAAACTTAAATAAAAAGTTTATTTATAATAAATAAAGACAAAGCTAATTATTAAATATAAAGAGACTTCGATAATAAAGAGTTTAATTTTTGACACGTTTATAAATATTAAAAAACGCAAATCTATTGCGATAAAGAAATTTATAATAGCACATAATGTTGTTACGTAATACATTTCGTTTATTATTAAAAATATAAGAAAACAAGTTGTTATAAAGTTGCGATTTATACAAGAATAAATGCTTCGTTGCATTATTGACGTTTACAAAACAATTTTTACGAAAATTTTATAAATCGAAATTAACGTACTCTTTATTAACATTTATTTAGAGAAATTAATACAAAGATTAATGATTATTATAAATGTACAAAAATTTAAAAAGATTATTAATATAGCAATATTACGCATACATAACAATTTAATATTGAAAAAAAGACAAAAGTTAAAGTTAAAAATAATATTTTTGCAATTTAAGAGAAGATAAATGCGAACAATATTAAAATTAATAATAATATTGTAATAACAATTATATATTGCGATCTTATAAATAAAGTTTTTTAAAACAATTATCGTTTATAATAAGAAAATTATTAAAAGAAAATATAACGCAAATTGCTTAAATTTATATTGATAAGTCTATTTTAATAAGAACGAACGCAACAAAAATATTATTGCAATCTTAATCGAAACAAATTAAAATATCGAAAAGTATCTTAAAGACGTCAACGTAACATTAATTTATTATAACGAACTTAAGAAACTTATAAAAGTAACGAAGAAATTAACAAAGCATTGCGAGATTATTATTAATTTGAAAAAACAAATTTACAAAATATATTTAGACAATTAAGTCTTAATTAAAATTATAAGAAAAATAAAATTAATATTAAACTAAATACAATTAAGACGCACATAAGACGCATGCGAGATAGTTTAATATTGCAAAACAATATTAAAATTATATTAAATATTAAAATATAAGAGCATAAAAAATAATAAGATTGCGAACAAAATTGTCGACAAGACGCATAAATAGCTTCTCTTTCTCGTTAATCAAATAACGAGCGAACTTGTTGTTAAAAAAGCACTTATTTAAGACAAAACTTAAAAAAAGTAACAACGCAAATAACTAAGAGACAAGAATAACGCAAAATATTGCAAAATTATATTAAAAATTACGCATAAGTATATGTAATTGCACTTTGATTATCTTAAATTACATAATTTATTTCTTGTTTAATTAAGAACGAACAAAATTAATTTTAATTAATTTTTATGCAAACGTCGCATTTTTAATGTTATAATAAACACGTGCGAATGCAATTAAAAACGCATAATCTTTAAATACGTTCTTTTAACATGTTTAATATAATAATAAAAAAACTTGAATGTAATAGAAAATTAATATTACGAATCTAAAACAATTACTAGACGAAGCAAAATTTATTATTGCGACAATATAAATAATTTTGTTTACTAATTTACTAAAATAGTTTTAAACAATAACATCGTTAACAATGTTTAAATTTCTCTTAAATTTATAGAGTTTTTGTTTGAAGAATTTTCTTGTATTACAAATATTATAATATAGAAAACAAAGATGCGACATTGTTATAACGAAGCATTACGAGCAAAATTACGATCGCAAATTCTAGTTGATTATAGTTAAACAAATAGACGTTAGTGCTACTCGTCTATTCGTAAATGATTAGATTTAAAAATCGCAAAAATATATAAATCTCGCATAGATTCTTAGAGATGTTGAATCGAGTATAAAAAAAAAAAAAAGTATAAACTAGTTATTACTTTTATAAATATATTCAAAATATATATTATTAATTCGAACTATATTGCAAATTTAAATTATTATTATATTTATTAATTAATTATTAATTATCTTTCATACGCAATACTAGACACTTAATTAAATATTGCTTTTGTTATCTTAATAATAAGTAGATATATTTTTGATTTTATTAACACTTGTTGAAAGATTGTTAAACAAATATTTTGTTATTTACGAAATACTATTGATTTTTATTTTACTTTCTATAAAAGTATTTGTATTCTATTAGATTATATTAACGTCAACTAAGACAAAAATCAAGATATCTATTGTTTTATCTTTAGATATATTTTTAATCTAAAGAGTGTTGCTATTAATGTAGTTAATTATTTAAATGTTAATCAACTATTACTCTTTTTATTTGCGAAATTAAGTATATAAATTAAACGCAAGTTATTAAGAAAATTATTTAACTTTAAGCGTTGTTAAAGCAATTACAATTGTTTTATTTATTTTATTGTTATTGCTTACGTCTAGAATTCTTGTTGTTATTAGAATTTTTTCTTCAACGATTTTTACGTTGTGTCTAGTTGTTATTATTATATATTGCTACAATTAAAGAACAATAATATTTGCTAAGAATTTTGCGCAACATACTTAAACAAAGTATATAAATATTTAAATCTAATTTGTTTGCAAAAAGATTGCAAATAATTAAATTAAACTAGAAAATGTCTTTATCAAGAAGCAAATAGTTGACAAATTAATCAAAATTCTTCTTTGTAACGTATTTGAAACATTTTGACAAACTCTTAAATTAAATTAATAACTAGATTACTTGTAATTTTAAATATAGATGTTAGATTTAATTATCTAAACAACTTGCGACTAAATAGTTGCTATATTTATTGTTGTTAATCTTTGCATTATTTATTTAAATTTGCATTTATTGTTCTCTTTGTTCTATCAATATAGTTATTAAATGTTATCAACGTCTATATTAACTATAGTAATAGTTAGGAGAAAATGGATTCGATATATTTTTAATCTTGTTGTTGTAAAAGTTAGCTTAAAGTTGTACAATTTATTAAATTAATATAATTACATTATATGTATATATCGAATATAAATTATAGAATATTAATAGTTGTTGTAATCTATATTTAACGTAAGTTGCAATTATATTAAAAGCAAAAAGATTTAGAAAAATAGAGATTAAAGTAGAAAAAACACAAGTTATAGCTTATCTCGAGTGCAGATTCTTGAGTGCAGATTCTTGATTCGAGATAATCTTATCTTGGGTCAAATACTTGACTCGAAATAATCTTAGTATATGTTAAGCATATCAATTGATCTATACTCGAGATAAGCTTATTTCGAATTAAGAATTTGCATTCGAAATAATTTTAGCATATATCAAACATAGAAATAATATGTAATAATTAAAGATACTAAAATATTAAAAAAAGAATTAAATACAAGCGTAGCATATATTAAATGTCGACTTTCGAAAAAAACAAATATTATAAATATATAAATAAAACATATATTGAGTATTGATTTATAAGCATAATATTTATTATTAATAAAGTATACAAGCATAATATATATTAAGTATTAATTTCTTAAACAATAAAATATATTAATTACAAAGTTACAATATTAATTTGCTATATTAAGCATATATTTAGTATTAACAAAGACTCAAGTATTCGAACGTATTGCAAATTATATATTTATACAAAACGCAATCTAGATATATATTTAGCAATTGCGTAGTATAGATTAGACTTAAACAAAATTAAAGTATTAAGCGTCGCAAATATATTAGCGTTCTTTATTAAATTAAAGTATTGTCTTTGCGCTTTCTATCTTTATCTTTTTTAATTATTCGTATATATATAGTATATACTCGTAGTTTTATATAGTGTATTTTTAGCATATATTGAAACTATCTTTGTTAAAATAGTCGAAAATATACTTAATATAAGCATTACTTAAATATTCGATTTTCGAACATATTATAATAATACTTAAGTAAATAATATTAACAATCCCTTTGCGCTAAATATATATTATATTAAGCATATATAAAGTTTATATATAAAGTACGCTAATTATTTTTTAAGAATTTTATTTTTATCTTAATTGCAATTTTATATTACTAAGTAAATATTAATTTTTTTAACAATTTTTGTTCGATATATACTAAGTTTATACTTAGATTGAGTCAATTATATATAAAAGAGAAACAATATTAATAAATAACTGTTCTTTGTTTAAGTTAAGTTTATGCTAAATATAAGCAACATTTGTTCTCAAATTATCGAAACAAAATAATAATCAAAAATAATTTTATTTAAGCGCAATATATACTAAGTATTAACAATAATATTTAATTTAAAAACTTGTATTTTCTTCTTTAACTCGATTGTATAAATACTATAAATTGCATTGCAACTCAATATATACTAAGTACTTTATAAACAAATATAATATTGTAATAAAAGAGAAAAATCAAATATATAATATAACGTTTACAATAATTAATCGATAGCTTTTTGTATATTTAATCTTGATTAAGTTTATACTAAATTTATACTAAGCAACAATTAATTATAATATTATATAAGAATATATTATACAAATGCAAGTAAACAACTCGACGTCTTTTTATATATATAATATAGACTAAATACATTTAGTTGCAAACTCAAAAACTAACAATATACTTACAAATATATATTTTCTTGCAAAGAAATATATAATTTTCTTATGCTTAATATATATTGTATTTATGTTGTAATAATATTTTAAAATTATAAGTATAATTTAATAGATAATGCAATATTAGTTACGTTATTAAGTTAAAGTATATTTAATACAAGCTTTATCTAAGTTGAGCTTATATATTATATAGACTTAAATATATAATTAGCACGTTAATCTTTCAATATATTAACAATATAAAGTATATAGCATAAGTTAAGTTTATATTAAGTATAAATATAACTTAAGCTTTGTAATTGTTATAATACAACTTTTGTATCTTTATACAATACTCGATTTTATTGCAAAATAAGTTTATTTTATACTTGTTATATACGTAACTTAGTTTTTATTTTTTCTATTATTTATACTATATACAAATGCTTATTTTATTCTTTAAGTATTCGATTATATATTATTTATATATTGACTTAGCACATACTAGATCTATATTTAAACAAGCTTTAGAATTATTTCTTAATTATTATTTGTTATTTTTCGAAAATTTGTTTTTCGATTTTAAGTTTATTTGCAAGAAGTATATTTTTAGTTTAGTTTTAAATGATACCAAGCTTATATTAATTTGCTCTTAGCGTCTAATAAGTATTTCTACAAAAAAGTTTGCTTTAATATATTTCGAGCTCTCTATCTATATATAATATATACTTAAATTATACACAAATTAATATTTCAACAAAAGAGATTTTTTTACGTCGAGTAGATTTTTTTACTCTTTTTATATTAAGACTAAACTAAGTATATACTAGCGTTAAAAAAACAAAAAGATAAGAAATTTGCTAGTTTTTGTGTGTTTAAGATTTTAAGAACTTTAAGAGATTTATACTTTATATATATTAAGTATATATCTAACTAATAGTTTAAGTTGATTATAACAAAAAGAAATTAAAGACACTTTTTTTTATTAATAAATTAGATTGTATCTAATATATGTTTAATTTATATTTACAATATACTTAAATAATAATCGCAATAAGCTCTTGAATTTTTACAAAAATAACTTTGTTATAATTTGACTATATTTTATTTATACTAAGCTTATATATAGTTTCGAAGAACATGAATGTTGTCTATAAAACTAATAGATTTTTGTCTACTTTGTATATATTGAGTCTATGTTAAACTTATATATAGCAATTAACAATAGCAAATCAATCTTATCTTTCAATAAATACAATTATTTCTTTTACTATATTAATTATATACTAAGTCTATGCGTAGTTAATATAAATACTATCTTAATTATTAATATATCTATAAAGAAATTAAAGAATAAAATATCTTTATTGCTTATATCTTGTATATATTAAATTAAAATTAGCACAAATTAAAAATAAAAAGCTTGTAAATCTAATAAGCTAAATGCTAAACTAAATATAGATTGTGTTAATATCAAATATAAGATTTAATAATATACTTTAATATTTGAGATATGCAATACATATTGCTTATATTGTCGAATTTCTATTCGACATTTCTTATATTAAATAAGTTAATATCTATTATATATTTGATTTGTGCGTAATTGCTATAATAACTATTCTTAAACAAAAAATAAAATAGTTTTCTTAAAATAATTATGCTTTTGTGCAAGTTTAGTATATATTGTGCTTAAGTTTCTTATATATTTTATTTCAAACCAATATTTTTAATGTCAATTTTTTTTTTATACTTAAGCTTTATTTGTGCTTTGCTTACGCTTAGTCTCTTTATAATTTAACTTTTTTATAAACTTTATCTATTTTTTATAGAAACTTTTCTCAAATATTGGGAATCTTCTTATTATAATAATATAATACTTCTTAAAAAATATTAAGCGTACAATTAGCATAAATTTCTTGTATATAGTTTTATTGTTAATTAATTCTTCTTAATTATTAAGCTTTTAACTTATTAAAATATTCTCTAATAAATCGATTTATTTTATAAAAACTATATAAGATGTATTCAAATATATATTATAATTGTTTAACTAAAAGTCTTAAACAACTAATACTATTTAATACTTCATATGAATTATAGAATCAAAAAGCAATAATAATAAATATATAGAAGTTTTTGAAAAAATAAATATTAAATTTATATTAAGCTTATTTTTGCTATTATTTAAAATCATCAATAATATAAGAGCTTTTGCTTGTGTTAAACTTAGATTGAAAATGTTTTAATTCGTATTATAATTTTATCTTTTGCGTTATTTATATTATATTTGTGTCTAATTTTTGATTTAATTTTTCGAAAATATTATTATATAAGTTTTGCAATATTTAAATTTAATAAAAACTTTATTTATATTTAGTATATACTAAGTAGATTTTAAATATTTTGCAAGCATAAAAGTAAATACAATTTCTTTATTAAATACAAATTTAGAGTCGATACTAAATATAAGTTTAATCAATAATTTATATTTACAAATTTTAAATATATTAATAAATTTATATTTAAATAATGCTCGATATTTGTTTCTATTAAATAAAATTATTTTATTAAATTTTGTCTTATAATATAATATTAAAGTATATATTAAACTTAAACTTAATATATATTAAGCTAAGATCTAGCTTTTATCTTCTCAAGATTAAGTGCTTTTTATATAATATTATTGTATAAAAAAAATTCGAAGCTTAAATTTAATATATATTAAGCTAATATATAATATTTGTCTCTAAATAGAATTGCGTCCATATAACAATATAATATAGAAATTATTTTAGAGTTTCGATCTTATATAAGTTAAATTAATACTTAATATTAATTTTTGCTTAAATAAGTAATTCTTAAATTGCAACTTAAAACTATATAGAAGATCTTAATATTAAATTTCGAGTCTATTTTTATATCGAATTTATGCTTAGAGCTAAATGTATTTAAAAAAAGCGTATTATAAGAATTTTTCGAATTATAAAAAAGATATAATTGTTGTTAACAATATATTGCAACTTTGTAATACTTTCTGTCTTAAACTTAATTAAGTATAAGAATAAGCTATGTATATATTAATTGTACGTATTTTTTTTAATTAGTTAAGCGACAATTTTAGTAAATTTATTGCAATCATATTAAGTAAATAAGATTTCTCTTTCTATCTCGAAATTATTTTTGTCAAACATCTCTATAGTATGCTTTTTTATTCTAAGTATAAAATTAGTATAAACAAAGCTTAATCTTATTATAAATTCTATCTAAATATAGAAGAAAATAGAGAGAGCTTTTGTTTTACAAACTTATTGTTTTAAAAGTAATTACTTTTTTTATATTAATATAATTACAAATTAATATCTATTAATATAACAAAACCTTTACTTTCTCTTTGTATAATTTAGTCAAATTTTGTTTTATCTTTTAATGTTTAATTTACGTCTTAAGTTTAGAATATAATATATTTATACTATTTATATGCTAATTAAATTTGTTAACAATCTTAGCTTTTTTAAAATTACATAATAAAATAAATTGTTAAATAATTAGAAAAATGTTTTCGAAAATTTCGCTTAATATATACTTGATAAAAAACTAGTATATATTTCAAATACTTATATTACTTTTGCGTAAAATTTAGATTGTAAAGACATTTTTTAAAGTCTAACAATTTAAAATATTGTAATATAAATTAAGTATAAATTAAATATATTTTTAGTCTATTTTTTATTTATATTTATTATAAATATTTGCAATCTCTTGTTTTTGCAATTTATATAAAATATTTAAACTATTTTGCGCGTTACTTTTTGCAAAGTCTTAAATATCTTTATAAATATTGTATAATAACTTTTTATAATCTTTATATTAATTCAAGTATAACAATATAGATTAAATATAGATTAAGTTTGCGTTAAACTTACAATAATAATTCTTGTTTTAATTAGAAATATTGTAAAAATTTGTTTTATTTTAAACGTATTTGAAAACAAGATTTGTTTTAAGATATAACTAATTTATAAAGATTTTAGCTTAAGTATATATACAATATACAATAACATATTGCTAAGAATTTTTATTTAAATATATAACATTTTTAATTTTTTTTTCTCTAAAATATTTAACTAATTAAAAACAAACTTGCGCTTAGCTTCTATTATACATAAGTTTGATTTTTATATAATTTGAGCAATATATAGACTAATCTTTTAAGACTATTTAAATAGAAAACTTTTTTAATTTTTGTTTGTAAATTAATGTTGCAATACAATCTTTTACGTTAAGATTATTATATATATAAGATAAGATAACATTGCTATACTTAATATATAAATTAAATATTATAGAAGAGATAGCAAAGCGTTCTATAAAATAAGATGTTAGTTTAAGTATAATATATATTAAATATAGAATTAATCTATGCGCTATAAGATACAATAGATTTTGTTATTTAATTGTCTAAATTATGTTCAATTTCTCGAGATATTTTGATAAAATATAACAAATAATAAGTATAATCTTTGTATACAATTAGTATAAAAAACAGAATTTTTTTTGCTTAATTAAAATATGAATATTTAGTTGCGTATTGCAAGTGCTAATCTTAATTTTGTTACTTTTCTATCAACAATTAAATTCTATATATATTTAATATATAATAAGCGCAAGTTTAAGCTATAACTAATTGCAATTTTAATTGCGAAATATTAAATATTTAATATAAGTGCAATTCTATATATGTTGCTACAAATTATAATTTATTGAAACGCAAAGATATTTAATATTAATATATACTAAATTTGCGTTAATAATTTGATTAGTATATTATAATTCGATCTTCGAAAATAAAGAATAATTAATTTGTTAAATCTATACAATTAGACTATGCTTAACATAAACTAAATATAAGTTTATTTTATTAATCTTAAATATCATATTACGAGATTTGTGTCTAATGCTCTTGCCAAATGGCAAGAGAGCGTTTGGCGCCTATCGATAACGTCTACTCTTAGACAATCAAGTATAACTTGATTGTTAATTTAGTTCTTAGAGAATCATCTTTACAATTATTATAGATGTTTGCCTTGTTCACTTGCGTACCTTTTTATTTTGCTTAGTTGCCTTATCTAGTTGCTTTGTCTATTTAGTTGTCATTTTTTGCCTAGCAAATAATAGCTTCAACGTACGATTCGAGTCAATCGCTCGTTTGATTTAGACGAACGACATTGATCGCCAATTCTCTTATCTAGCCTCGCATTTATTACTAGACATTGAGTCATTATATTAGAGTTAATATTCGTTTGCGTTTCGCAATTACTAGACAATAGATCATTGCATCAAAGTTAGCATTCGTCTATCTTTAGTAGTTACTAGACATTAAGTCATTGCATTAGAGCTAGCATTCGCTTGCCTTTAGTAGTTATTAGACATTAAATCATTGCACTAGAGCTAGCATTCGTCTATCTTTCGCAATAATTAGGCACTAGATCATTGTATTAGAGCTAATAAGTTTGTCTTTCGCAAGCGTTTATCTAATCGTATTAAGATGTCTTTCTTAGTTAAACTAATTAATTTCGTTCTTTTTGTTCTCACTTATTAAATCTTGCAATTTTGCATTACTAAACATTAGTATATTTCTTGCATTAGTGAGTCAACTAGACTAAGAATCAAGAAGCTCTTCAAACTTTTATCTCGTTCGTTTTCATTCGAATCAACAAATAGAACTTGTCGTTTTGCTTAATTTGCTTAATCTAGTAAAAATAAACGAATTTAATTAACTAAATGAGCAATCGACAAGACTTTACTCAAACGAGTAATTAATAAGTTCGAAAAAACACAATAGATAACTTTACTTAACATGATTAACAACGAAGTTTCGACGAAGAAATTATTATTTGTTATAGCTCACAACTAGTCTTTGACAAAGACATTATTATTTATCGTTTCTAATTATTAGATTTTGAAGACATCACAATTTGTTGCAATTAACGTCGTCACTTTAAAAACATCATTGTTTTCTACATTAAACGACATCATTTCGAAGACATTATTAAAGTTGTTAGTAAAGTAGCTATTTAAATATTAAAACAAGCAACTTGAGCAAAAGAATTTAAACGTCTATCTTAATAACATTTTAAATTTAGAATTTTCTAGTTTAATTGTCGTCTTAAAGCATTTCAACGAAGTTCTTGTTGCTTAACGAAATAAATTTGCGTTCTTAAGCATTTCGAGTCTCGTCTTCTTATTCGCATCTTTTATGTTACTTGCGTTCTTAATTAAATGACTAATAATTAACTTTTTCGACAAACTAAGAAACGACAAGATTGACGAATTAGACAACGATAAATTGCGCAAAAACACATTAACGAACGTTGAAAATTTACATCATTAAAAGCGAGCTTTCTCTCTTAAGAAAGATAACATGAATTATTGTCGTTAATCTAAAATTAATTAGGCGAGTTTCGAGATAAACAATAGATTTAAAATGATAAATTTACGCTTTAAAAATCCTTTGCAAAGTGATTAACAACAATTTGATTAACTTAACTTTGTCGCACAATTATACAAATTATAGTCTTTTAACTTATTTGACGCTAGATAACATACTTAGTACAATTAATAATAAGATGTCGAACTTAATATCTCGCAATTAAATGTCTAGTCTACTTATTTTTCGCTAATTTAATTAAACATAATTACGCTTAATAATATAAATTCGCAATAGCAACAAAAGCTCGTTTAATAATTTTTTAACGCTTAAGTTAATTTAGCAATCTTTGAGTAAACTTTAATCTCGCAACTTAACTTCGCAACTTTTGAGCAAACTTTATTTTTTGCAATCTTTGATCTAAACTAGTTGCGAGTTATGTTGCGTAAAAAAGATTAACGCTCTTTCGTAGAACAAACATAACATTTGTCTCGAGATGAATCGATTAATTTTTGTCGCGTTTCTAAACATTTTAATAAGTTTTTACAAAAAGATACAAGTGTGTCTTCTAATTAATTTAAGACGTTTAATTTAGACTTCTTTTATCTAGACGCTTTAGATAGCTATGAATTAAACAATATTATTTTCGCTTATAAGAAAACAATATATAGAAAATTCTTTATTTTTGTCGAACGTATAAATGATTACGCACACGTTGTTGACGAAATTGTTGTTTAAGACAATTTTTTTCTTTGTTTTTGTAACTTTGTCATGATGTAATATTTTAAGAAGATGAACGACTTTAAACGTTAAGCGTTTCGAAGCTTGTTTCTTTTGAACTTTATCGATAAATTATGGAATCGCTTTAAGATAAAAATTAACAAGACGTTTAACAAGTTAACGTTAAAGATCTTTATTATCAAAAATGTTAAAGACGAACGAAAGATTATAGAATATTTGTAAAACATTATTCTTTATGCGCAATTAACAAATATCGAAGAAATCTAAAGACAATTAATTTAAGTATAAAATTAATTCGAGATAAAATTGCGTTTTATTGTTAGCATGTTTATCGCTTACACATTATCTTAGAATTTTATTAAGAAATTCAACGTTAAGCGCGAGATATAAAAGATAATGTTTGCTCATCGCTCTAACTAGTAGAATTTGAATCGATTAGATAGATAACTAGAAGAACAAATTGTTCGTTAGCTTGCATTATATGTGTTTCGTTTAATTTATTTTTTTCGCATGTTCTTTTACAAGCAATTCGATAACGCGTATTTCTTTCGACAACAATTCGTAAACTATAAATATTTCAAACAATTTATGCAAGATTTGCAAAATTTTAACAAGCATTTTTGTCAATTAATGCAACAAACGTCGACACAATTTTAGACATTAAAGCTTCTCTCAAGATTCGCAATTATAGCGACGATAGATTTTTTCGCAAATAGTTAGAGCAAAAATTCTTACTATTAAAATTAAAAAACAAGAGATAAATAAAACAAGGCACAACGAAATCGAAACAACTATTAAGATAAATATCGCAAAGATTATCGCGATAATTATTAAAGCAATTATGAATAGATAACAATTTATTAAGCTTTTGTCGTGACAACATACTATGCGAATTTTGCGAAATATATAGAATTCGTTTATTACTTTATGCTTTTCGAAGATCTTACAAATTACTATAGCGACTCTTGTGCAAATACGACAACATATTATGTCGCTAATAACTAGTTAAAAGAAATATACTATGTCAAGAAAAAAGCATTAATAATTATTTATATAATTAACTCGTTATAGAAAGCGACTTATTAGACGAATGCAATGCATATTAAGTTAACATTAGTGTCTTTTTCTTAATTCTTTAAGTGCAAAAGTTGTGTCTTGATCTTTTCATTAAGAAATAAGCCTTTTTAGCACATTGAAAACAAACATAACAAAGTATGTCGTTAAAAATTCACTAAAGCATTTTATGTTAATTTTGTTTCTATTAAGACAAGTTTTACGAACTTAGAGTTAGCATTATCTAATCTACTATTACGTAATTAGATTTAGTAGCATCGATTATATATATAGTTGAGCAAGTTTCCTAGCTCTTATATAATAACTAAGCATTCTACTATCTATTATTTTGATAGATTATAAGCTTAAAATAGGGCAAGTAACTTATTTGCTTATTAACTAGATTGCCTGAAGTATAGTTAATAGATTGAATTGATAATAGAATTACAATTACTACTATTAATTAATCTTCAAAATCTAGAATATTAATACTATGTCGAATGCTATTGGAATAAAAGCTAGAGAGATCATTAAAACTTATTAAACAATCGATTGTCTAATTACTTAAACAACTAGAACTCTCGATTATTAACAATTGAATAGCTAGCATCTAGTTAAAGATTCTAGATACAAATATTTTACTAAAGAGAACTAATATAGTTGTAGAAACAACTAAGTTTATCTTATTTGCGACTTGTTGCTTTTGTCGAAAAACGTTGTTTATTTTTAACAAATATTTATTATTAATAAGTTTTAAAGATCGAAGAACTAGATAAGTAGCAATTTTGTAGCTAGAAATTAATAGTTAAATAACTAATATTTAGTCGAAGATGCATTATTAAAGCGAGACAAGACTTTACTTTAACGCATTAATAAAAAGACTAAGTTATTTAATCTTTTTAATCTTTGTATTTTTTATCTATTACAAAAATCTCTTATTAACAATTAATCAAGTTGATTTGATTACTAAATAGTTAGAACAAATGCTACTTGATTTTTATTACTACAATATACAAAATAAACTAGTAAATTGAATTGGAAATATATTTCGAAGATTAAAATAATTTAATTAATTACTTTAAAAGCAACGTCGAGATATAACTCTTAATTAAATAATATTTAATTTTATCTAAATAAAAGAATTAAAAAGATCTTAATTGTTGCAAAAATGCAAAAGATATAGATTAAAAAGATTAATATTTAGTTTTGTTAAAATAAAAAAACTAGAAAAATCGATTTAATAATTGCAAAGATGCAAAAAAAAATTGCTATCTTTATAACTATTAAGATTAAAAAAAAATTAAAAAAATTAAGTAATCTAGCTAGATTCTAGATAATAAAAAAGCTTTATTTATAATTAAGCGAAAACAACAATTTAATTAAAAGTTATTTAATATTAATATAATTTTACTTATTAAACAAATAAAGTTTATCGATTCTACTCTTATTTATATTTGTTATAATCTTAAGACAAGACAATAAAAATACAGAATATATTTAAAAGTCTATTGATTATTTATTTATTAAAACTTTGTTTTAGTTATAATTGATATAATTGATTAACTTAACAATACTAAAAAAAAGAAATATATTTAGTTATCTTTTTTATCTAAACTTTTTAAAAGGTATTTATTAAACTAAATATCTAACTTAAAATTTATTAATTTACTTAATTTTTGTAATCCAACAACTAAAATATTCTTATTAAAATTTTTATTGCATAATTGCGAATTTTTATTATATTTATTAATAATATTACTTATTACTTACAAGCTATTAATAGAATTTGAAAATAGCAAATTATATTAATACTATTGTAGATACTAGCTTTTTCGCGTTATTCTTTGCAACTCTTAAACAAATTGCTAAAATTAATAATAATATAGACTTTCTTGTCTAGAAACAAGACTTGTTTAAAGTACTTAAGTAGATTAAGCTCTAGAAATATATTAATTTAAATATTAGATTTATTGGCTTGTGTTACGAGATTTGTGTCTAATGCTCTTGTTAAATAACAAGAAAGCGTTTGACGTCTATCGATAACGTTTGCTCTTGAACAATCAAGTATAACTTGATTGTTAATTTAGTTCTTAGAGAATTATCTTTACAATTACTATAGATGTTTGTCTTGTTTATTTGCGTGTCTTTTTATCTTGTCTAGTTATCTAATTATCTTGCATGCCTAATTGTCATTCTTTGTCTAGCAAATAATAGCACTAACGTACGATTCAAGTCAATCGTTCGTTTGATTTAGACGAACAATATTAATTGTCAATTCTCTTACTTAGCTTCGCATTTACTACTAGACACTAGATTATTATATTAGAGTTAACTTTTATTTGTTTGCGTTTCGCAATTATTAGACACTAGATTATTGTATTAGAGTTAGCATTTATTTGTCTTTCGCAATTATTAGACACTAGATTATTGTATTAGAGTTGATATCTATTTGTTTTTCGCAAATATCTATCTAATTGTATTGAGATATCTTTCTTAGTTAAACTAACTAATCTCGTTCTTTTTGCTCTTATTTATCAAATTCTGCAGTTTTGCACTATTGAACATTAGTATATCTCTTGCGTTAGTAAGTTAACTAGACAAAGAGTCAAGAAGCTCTTTAAACTTTTACTTTGTCTATTTCTACTTAAATTAACAAACAGAACTTGTTGTTTTGCTTAGTTTGTTTAATCTAGTAAAAACAAACAAATTTAATTAATTGAAAAGACAATCGACAAGACTCTACTTAAACAAGCAATTAATAAGTTCGAAAAAATATAATAGATAACTTTATTTGACACAATTGACAACAAAGTTTCGATAGAGAAACTATTATTTACTATAGCTAACAGCAAGTCTTCGATAAAGATATTATTGTCTATTAGATTTAACTATTAGATTTCGAAGATATTACAATTTGCTATAGTTAAAATTGTTACTTTAAAGATATTATTGTTTTCTATATTAGACAATATTATTTCGAAGACGTTATTAGAGCTACTAGTAGAGCAAATATCTAAATATTAAAACTAGCAATTTATGCAAAAGAATCTAAATATCTATTTTAATAATATTATAGATCTAAAACTTTCTAGTTTAATTATTGTCTTAAAGTATCTTAATAAAATTCTTGTCATTTAACAAAATATATTTGTGTCTTTAAATATCTTAAAATTTGTCTTCTTACTTGTATCTTCTATCTTATTTGTATTCTTATTTGAACAATTAATAGTTAATTCTTTCGACAAATTAAGAAACAACAAAATTAACAAATTAGATAATAGTAAATTGCACAAAGATATATTAGCAAGTATTAACAATCTATATTGTCGAGAGCAAGCTTTCTCTCTTAAGGAAGATAGTATAAATTGTTATTATTAATCTGAAATTAATTAAACAAGTTTCGAAATAAATAATAGATTTAAAATTATAGATTTACGCTCTAATAATTTTTTGCAAAATAATCGACAATAGTTTAATTAGTCTAATTTTATTGCGCAACTATATAATTTATAGATATTTAACTTATTTAACGCTAAACAATATATTTAGTACAGTTAATAATAAGATATCAAATTTAGTATTTTATAATCAAATATTTAATCTACTTACTTTTTGCTAATTTAGTCGAATATAACTATATATATATATTTTTTTTATACTTGATTCAACACCTCTAAGAATCTATGCGAGAATTATATACTTTTACGATTTTTAAATCTAATTAATTACGAATAGACAAGCAATATTAGCGTCTATTTGTCTAATTATAATTGACTAGAATTCGCGATTGTTATTTCGTTCATAACAAGTCGTTATAACAACGCTGCGTCTTCGTCTTCTATATCGTAATATTCGTAATACAAGAAAATTCTTCAAATAAAAACTCTATTAATTTAAAAAGAACTTGAGCATCGCTAACAATGTTGCTGTCTAAAACTAACGCAACCATTTAATAATTAAAATTATGCGCATTGTCGCGACGACAAATCTAATTTTGTTTAATAGTTGTTATAAATTCGTAATATTAATCTCTTGTTACATTTGTGTTCTTTTTTATCGTTATTTAAAGCAAATTAACAAAATATACTTAATTGTTATACATCTTTAATTGCAATCGCAAGTTCTTGTCGTAATCTTAAACATTTGTCGTTCGCATAAAAATTAATTAAAGTCGATTTTGTTTATTTTTAATTATATCAAAAATGCATTATATAATTTAAGATAATTAATATGTAGTTGTATGTATTTATGCGTAATTCTAAATACAAACTTGCGATATTTTGCATTATTCTTGTCTTTTAATTATCTTAATCGTTATTTCTTTTAAATCTTGTTCTAAATAAACATCTTTTTGATGATAAACTTGTCTAACATTTAATTTGTGAGAGATAGACACTATTTGTGCGTCTTATTAGCGATTTCGTTTGCAATCTTGTTATCTTTTATGCTTTAATGCTCTAAAATTTAATAAAGTTTTAATATAATGTTGCAACGTCGCATCGCATTATATGCTTCTTACATTCTTTTAAAATGTATCTAATTTAATATTAGTTTTATCTTTTTTATAATCTTTAATAAAGTTTAATTGTCAAAATACATTTTGTAAACTCGTTTTCGCAAATTAGTAAATATCTTGTAATACTTTGTTAATTTTTCGATCGCTCTTATAAGTTTCTTAAGCTCGTTATAATACATAAGCGTTATTTCGACGTTTTCTAGTCGTTTTCGATTTTTCAACTCGTTTTTATTAAAACGACAACAACGTTTTTATCGCAATCGCTTTTATCGAAGTACGTTTTTCAATATTAATTGAACTTGTTCGCGTTATACTTTTTTTTAATTATTTTCTTGTTACACGCAATAATTATCTTAGAGAATTTCATTTATAAGATAGTTATATAAAGTTATTGTCGCAATATTGTCGTTAATTCGAGTTTTATTCGTATTTATTTTCTTTTAAGTTACAAAAATATTATTTTAAATTTTAAATTTTATTCTATTTTTAACATTAAGTTGTTACGTATGCGCAACATCGTTACATTTATTATTTTGCTTAACTCTTGTGCATTTATAATAATTATTGATTTCTATATTAGCTTTTCGAAATGCACATTAATAAAAGACACGCTAATCTTGACTTATAAAATTTTCGTAAATATTATTTTATAAATATTTGTAATGCGTTAAAGCGCGCAATTTTATATCGATTGCAACTTCGAAATAATTTTTTTTTAAAATTTTTAAAATTTTTAAACGTATATTATGCGACAACATTGTAAGCTATTATCGACTTTTTAATAATAATATATTTGCGCTTATTTGTTTTTAACGAAATATTAAATATTAAACTTTCTATTATTAAAGCACTCTTGTGTCTAATTATTAATTTAATCTTTATTTAACGCAAATAAGCTCTTTATCTTAGCTTTAAGTTTAATTAAATTCTTAATATTTCAATATTTCAATTAATAATTATTTCGTACTTTGTTAACGTTATATTAACGCTTATATTAAATCTCTTCAAAGTTTGCGAAAAATAAATTAGTTCGTATTTCTTTTTCGCAAATTTGAACTCGTAACTTCGTATTTATTATTCGCATTTGTTGTACATTTAATTTAGTGTTTTGCAATTACGTTCGATCAATTTCTTATATATTAATATGTTAACGTCGTTTACAAAATTCGTAACGCTAACTCGCAATTTAATATTATTGTACATTTTTAATACATTCGCATTGTAAAACAAATTGAAAATTGAAAAAAAAGTTTTGCGATATATTTACGTTCGCATTGCGCTTCTTTATTGTGTAATAATTTATAATTAAAATAATACAACATTTTTTTAGAAAATTCTTTACTTATTTAAGCAAACAAGTAAAAACTTGTTTCTTTTTTATATTATAAAGCAATTAAATATACGATATATTATCGAATGCATTTAATATATCGAAATTAAATAAAAATATTATTCTTTTCTTTTAATCGCTTTATATTATATAAATCTTTTTTGTAATTAATTGCAATATTGTGTCGATTAAACGTTGTTTTCTAACTTTTATTTGTGCGTTCAATAAAATATTATGCGTCTTTACGACGTAATAAAGACGTTTTAATATTATTAACTTTAGTATTTTATCTAATATATTTAATAATGCGATAAGTTTAAAGAATAACAATTTAAAATAATTCTTTTTTCTCGATTTGAGCAACATTATTGTAATTGTCTTTTTGAAATAAGACGATTGCATTTCTTTCTTAATGCATTTATTAAATAGAAATTTTACTTAAAACGAGACAATGCAAATTAATTGTCGCAATACACAATTAATTACATCGTTAATTTCTAATGTCTTATTAGAAATTATCTTGTGCATTGCTCTTATTACTTTGCGCTTCAACATTGTTTTGTTATCTTTTATAGAAATCGAATAAAATAATTCGTTCAAATCGTTCACTAAAATCGTAAGCGAAAAAAAAAAAATCGAAATATTATTTCGATTTTGTTCTTTATTGTTATCGCGATGTTCGTGTTAATAATAATATAATTAACTTGATTAATATTTTTATTGTCGCATTTCTAATTTATTTTATTATTTCGAAAAGATTTTTAATAATGTTTTTTGAAATTTTTATTTGTTTGCGAAACTTGTTTCGTTTGTGTCTCTTCAAAACTTTGCTCTTTTTATCGCATATTCGAATGTATGTCGTTTACTTATTAGAAATACAATATTATCGACATAATTTTTTGATTTTTTTAATTATCTTCGTGCATTTTGCTATTTATTTAAATTTAATTTTCTTTTATAATCTTGCTTACAAGATAAAGTTTTTAATAATTTTTTTAAAGCATTAAGCAACTTTGTCGTGTACTTATTAATATTGTTTCTTTTTATTAAATCGTTTAATATTAATTCGAATAATAAATTTGTTAATATGTTGTCGAATTTTTTTAAATTATAGCTTTTTAATTTTGTTTAAGACAACGTTAAAACTTCTTTTATATTTAAAGATTTAACATCGTTTTTATCGAAAAATAATCAAATAAGTTTTTTATCTTCTTGTTTATATTGCAATATATTAATCGATTTGTTATTTATTTTGTAACAAACAATAAATCGATTATAATTTAAACGTCTTAATAATTTCTCGTTATAATCTTTCGAAAAAGAGTTAGCATTGCGTTAATTGCACATATTATATTTAACAAATTCTTCAAAAGTAAATGTTGTCTAAAATAGAAAAAACTCGCTTAAAAAAAATACAAATTAAAATTTCTTATAATAACATTTTCGTCTTGTATGCGCAAAGTTAGCTTTATTATTAAAAGACTATTTTTGTCGATTGTTTTATTATAATTATTTGAGAACAAATTGTAAACGTTATAAGCGTTAACAAGATTATATTTTGTGTTGTTATTGTTAAAATATAGTTGTAACGTTATTGTTTTTATATCTTTGAAATATTATATGCTATATTAGTTATTGTTATTAATGCGTTTATTAATATAAGCATATTCTTTTGTCGTTATTTATAAGCGTAAAGTTTGTGCGTCTCGAATTGTATATCTTCGTCTTAACATAATATTGTTACAATTCTTGTATTATTAATATGTTGTAATTTTGTATTTTATTTTTCTAAATCAATGCGATTATTATTTTACTTCTTAATTTGTAAACGTTATATTATGATATTTTAAGCTCGTTTTGTGTCTTTATTAAAGTTGCTTCGTGTAATTTTCGATATCGATATCTATTAGATTTTGCATCTCTTGCGTAGAAAATATGTTCTATAATAATGTTATTGTTATCTCGTTGTTATCTTGTTTTATTAAAATAAACTAATTACTTAACAATTTGTTAGAACGTCTTTTCTTAATTAATTATCAAATTACGCTTTTTTTTGTTATTACGAAGATATTTTGCATGCGATTTGTCTACGTCGAATAATTAATTGTTGTTATTTTACGTTTTGTCTTCTTCTTTGACATCTAATTGAATGTCGTTGCGCTCTTAAAAATTACTAAAATAATTATTATTTCGCTTATTCTCGTTGCTTTAACGACGTAATATAATAACTTTGTCTTCCTTATCTTTTTTATTCTTAATTTTTCGTTTTATCTTTTAGAACACTTGAAATCGAATGTTTTGTAAGCATTTTTGCAAACGTTACATTTTTATTTTAATAAATTTAATTAATGCAAGCATTAATCGAAACAATAATTTCGCGCATAATAAGCGCATCGTTGCTCGTTCTTATATTTGTATATTAAGTAATTATACTTTTAACACTTTATGCATTGCTTTATTTTACAACTCGTATTATAATATCTTGTTATCTTAATATTTAACTTACAAATTACGTTAAATTAAATTAACTTGTTTGTTATCTTCGCGCAATCTACTTATATTACAATAAAGATATATTTCTTCTTGTTACTCTTTCTTGTAAATTAAGTTATCTTATTAATTTTTAATTTTTAATACATAATCTTGCATATTTTTTTTATTGTTTTTACTCTCTTCTTCTTTATGTTTTTGAACATGCTCTTTACTTTAATATTGTGTATTATTATTTTTGCGCATTTACGACGCAAAATTGTCGCAATAAATATGTTCTTAACTTAAAAATTACTTGATTTTAGAATTTTCTTATTGCATTCACTATTAATTTTAAAGACTATTATTCTTTTAAAACATTTTATTTTCTATATTTCTTTTTGCGCATTTAGTGTATTAACAATGTCTAAGTCGCGCATCAATACAATTATCTTTATTGCACTTATCTTGTGTACTCTCTTTATCTTTTCTCTCTTTTAATTTATATTATTAATTTTATTTTTTTAATTAATTGTCGCTTTAAGAGTGCTTATTTGATGTTTATCTTAATTGTCGTCTATGCAACTAATAACAAGTTTTATATTATGCTTGTTTATATATTTGCATCTTGTGTGTCTTTCTTAATTCTTTTTACTTTTTTTAATTGATTTGTCGTCTTTTTAATCTTTTTAACATAAAAATTATATCGATTTGTCTATTTTTCGCGAAGAATTTGTTAAATTTGCGCGTAAGCTTCTTAACAAAAATGCATTACTTAATCAATATTGTTATCGAAATTATTTTGAATACGTTTTTTTTCTTAGATTTATAAAGCTTCTTAATTTTTATTATTTTCGCAATAATCTTTGTTGCAATTTGTAATAAGTCGCGTTAAGACGCATTAAGTGCGTCTTAATTACTCGTTAACATTGCGTCGATTACGTTTATTTAATTTTAATAATCGAGATAAATCGTGAGCGTTATTGTTATAAGATCTTCTCTCTCGTCTCTTCTCGTATAATAAGATAGTATAATATCGATTTTCGTCTATATTCAGCTTTTCGATTCAATTTTATAACTATATTTAATAATATAAATTTGCAACAATAGCAAAAGCTTGTTCGACAATCTTTTAATATTTAAGTTAATTTAGTAATCTTTAAATAGACTTTATCTTTGCAATCTAATTTTGTAATCTTTAAATAAACTTTAATCTTGCAATTTAACTTTATATTTGTATTTGATAAATCCTAACTTTAGTTCTAGATATATCTAGATTTACTATAACAAAAGTCGCAATTTTGTGTTACTAATATCTAGACTTCTCGCAAGATCAAAATTAGATCTAATAGATCTTGTATTACTTGCAAGAATCTAGAAATTCAAATTAAGTCTTTGCGAAAAACAATCTTAATATTTCTTAGTATTGCGTCTATAAATGCGTTTGTCTAATATAACAATTATAGTCTTTCTACGTAAGATGCGCATTTGTTCTCTTAATCTATTAGATTTGTTCCTAAAGTAAACTTTGCTTAAATCGATAAAATTTTAAGTTTAAATCGAAAAACGTAATAATTTGATTTAACTATATAACTAGCGAGTAACTATAAACGTTTGTGCGTATTGCGAACATTGAAACTTTATATGTCAAAATATAATTTAACTCAATTAAGATTTCGCAACTTTGTCGAATATAGAGAAAACAAAACAAGCTCTTCGAATAGATTCTGCTTCGACAATACTAATTTGAGTAAGTAGAATAGATAGATTTGTAAGAATTGTAGAATCTTGTAAATATCTTGATTTCTATTAGCTCGATCTATCTCTCGAAACGCGAATGTACAACTTTTAAGCAAACTTTATTTTTTGCAATCTTTAATCTAGATTAGTTGCAAACTATATTGTATGAAAAAAATTAACATCTTTTAATAGAGCAAATACAATGTTTGTTTCGAGATAGATCGACTAATTTCTATTGCGTCTCTAGATACTTTAGTAAATTTTTACAAAAAACTACAAATATACTTCAAGTTTCTAGTTAATTTAAAATGTCTAATCTAGATTTCTTTTATTTAAACGCTTTAAACAACTATAGATTAAACAATATTATTTTTGTTTATAAAAAAAAAATATACAAAGAATTCTTTATCTTTGTTAAGTATATATATAAGTATATATATATTGTTAACAAAGTTACTATTCAAAACAATCTCTCTCTTTGTCTTTGTAATTTTGCTATAATATAGTATCTTAGAAAGATAGACAATTTTAAATTTTAAATATTAAATATTAAATATTTCGAAATCTATTTTTTTGGATAAATTGTAGAATTATTTTAAGATAAAAATTAGTAAAACGTTTAACAAATTAATATTAGAGATTTTTATTATTAAAGATACTAAAGATAAACAAGAGACTACAAAATATTTACAAAATATTATTCTTTATATATAATTAACAAACATCGAAGAAATTTAGAAGCAATTAATCTAAATATAAAATTAGCTCGAGATAAAATTTTATTCTATTGTTAGCATATCTATTGTTTATATATTATCCTAGAACTTTATTAAGAAACTTGATATAAAATACAAAACATAGAAAACAATATTTGTCTATTGCTCTAATTAGCAAAATAAATCGATTAAATAGATAATTAGAAGAACAAATTGTTTGTTAATTTGTATTATATATATTTTGTTTAATCTATTCTTTTTGTATACTTTTCTATTAGTAGTTCGACTATATATATCTTTTTTAACAAAAGTTTGCAAACTATAGATATCTTAGATAATCTATATAGAATTTGCAAAATTTTAATAAATAATTTTGCTAATTAATATAATAGATATTAATAAAATTTTAGATATTAAAGTTTTTTGCAAGACTTGCAATTATAGTAGCAATAGATGTTTTTACAAATAGTTAGAGCAAGAACTTTTACTATTAAAATTAGAAAACAAAAGATAAATAGAACAATATATAGCAAGATCGAGACAACTATTAAGATAGATATTGCAATAATTATTGCTATAATTATTAGAGCAACTATAGATAAATTACAATCTATTATACAAATTTTGCGAAATATATAGAGTTTGTCTATTATTCTATGTTTTTCGAAAATTCTACAAGTTATTATAGCAACTCTTATTTAGATATACTAGCATATTATATTGCTAACAATTAGTTCGAAGAGATATACTATATTAAGAAAAAAGTATTAGTAGTTACTTATATAATTAACTTGTTATAGAAAACAAATTATTAGATAAATATAATATATATTAAATTAATATTAGTATCTCTTTCTTTATTTTTTAAGTACAAAAGTTGTATCTTAATCTTTCTATTAAGAAACAAGCTTTTTTAGTATATTAAAAACAAATACAACAAAATGTATTGTCGAAAATCTATTAAAATATTTTATGTCGATTTTGTTTTTCTTAAAATAGATTTTATAAATTTTAAACTAATTAAGTTAGACGCTCTATTATTGTATTAGAATAAACTAACTTTTAGATATTAATACTATGCAATATATTAAATAATATTTTTATAGAAAGACATTTTGTATATTGTTTGCGTTAACAACAAATATATTATATTACTAATTAATAATAACTTTTTTAGTAACTTAGAACTAAAATATTTTATAAAATAGTTTAGCGTTGTTGTATTTGTGTACAATATTAAAGGCAATAAGTATTTAATCAACAATTATTTTTAACTCTTAATATATTTTTAAAATAGAATAAACAACAAAATAGTTGTTGTTTATTTTTATTAAAAGACTTATACTATAAAAAATCTAAGAGCAAAGTTGCTACTTAAGATAGATATTATTGATCTCGAATATATAGTTGTTAATACAAATAGACAAAATCTAATTATTAAGAGTTGTCGAAATTTGAAAACAAAATTAAAGATAAAATTGAAAAACAATATTCGAATAAAATAAACTGTTAAAATTAAAAAAAGTCTTGTAATTATTATCTATTTTGTTCTCGAAATTTTAGTAAATGTACAAGACAAGATTTTGTCTAATACAAACTATCTTTTTAAATCGATTTTGTTCGATACTTACTTTTATATTGCAAAAAAAAAAAATTTATATATATTTGTAATAATTGCTTTGTGTCTCTTTGTATCTTGCAATATATGATGTTAAAATGTTTGCTAAAATTTAAGAAGCAAAACTATTATTAGATTAGTTTTGACAAAGAGAGTTAAGCAACTAAAGAAGATATTAAGATTAATATATTTAGTAATAGTTGTTAGACAAATCTAATTAATAATACCTATATCTACAACAATTTAGACAAAATTATTGCGCTTTAGTATCTTGTCAAACAATTATATATCTTGGAAAAAAATACTAGCAAAACTATTAATTTTGTTAAAAAAGACTAAATATTTATTCTATTAAATAACAACTAAAACTCTATATTAGTATCGAAAATAAAATACAAGATTTATAATTTAAAAAAATACAACTGCAAGATAGTTAATAAAAAATTCGACAAACTATATATTTAAAACAAAATTATATAGTCGATTAAATCTTTGTTGTTCGAATTTCCTATCTTTATAATTTGACAAATCTTATTAGACAAAATTCGAAAATATTAAATAGTAATTAATATTTGCAAACTAAATAGACTAATTACTACAAATAAATATTTAATATCTATTTAGACAAATATTATAGTTTAAATTCGTAAACGTAGATATAAGTTTAATAGACAAGTTAATTTTCTTTTTACAATTCTTAATTTTATTTAAAGATAAATATAAGTTCTTCTTTATTATCTATCGAGACAAGAAACAACTTAATATTGTTACTATAGATTTTAAAATTTTGTTTGTCTACGTTTAAAAAATAATAAACATAGAACTTTGTTAATTTAGAGACTTCTATTGTATTTATATTAACAATATTATTGTTTTCTCGCAATTATTTAATATATATTTAGTTTATTTCACTTAGTTGTTCGACAAATTAGTCTTGCTATATATTACGCTTAGTTTCAAAAAGATATATCTTAACTATTTTAGTATTATCTTGTTAAAACAAAAAGTAAATATATTTAACTTGTCTACTATCAAGAAGCGTATTGTTGTTATTAAAACAATTAGATTTTTTAAGAATTTAAAGATACTTAAAATCTATTTTGATTTTGTTAATTATTAAAGAGACAAGATTGTTTAATATATTTAGCAAGTTAACATTTTATAACAAGAAAAGACTTGTTTTCTAAAGAATTTCTCTATTGTTAATAAGCAAAAGCGAAAGATATATTTAAGAAAGATATATATTGAATATTTGTCTACTCTTCTTTAATTCTTTTATTAGTTACAATAGTTTTTAACAACTTCGAATTTCTTAATTTATTTCGACAACAATTGTTGTTTGTATATAGATTTAAACGTCTTTAAAAAGCACAAATTTAATATTAAGATATATTATATTAAAGACAATTTAATTAGCGACAACTTTAGATAAAACAATATTTAGTATATTTTGTTTTTGTTTAAAATTCTAAGTTCTATTAAGATAAATTATTGATTAACTAAGATAGAAGTAATTTGTCTTTTACAAACAATACAAAAGACTAGATATCCAATAAAAGCGATTAAAAGATTTACTATAGTTTATACTAATTATTCAATTATAATAAGTATTGTCAGACAAACTATATTGTTCTTCTTATTAATTAATAAACTTAATTTTTGTTTTGTGCATATTTCGCAATATCTTTTACAATTTTTATTCGATGTATATTATTGTGCAAAAAGATTTTATATAATTTCGAATATATTGTTTAAACTTCTTGCACTTAAAGATAAATATAACAAGAACAAGTTATTAATCTAAGATAAAATAGATAACTTTGCAATAAATATACAAATTGTAATTGAGTTAATACAACAAACTTTCAAAGAGAAATTAAATCTAATTAGATTAATTGTTAATTCAATTTTCGATTTCAACTTCTAAAATCGATTCGAGTTGACAATTTAACTTTAGAAATCGAATCAAATTCAGTCAATTTTCGATTTCAAAAATTGAAATCAAATCGAATCGTTAAGAATATCAAGAATACTAAAAACAGTATAAATTTAGTTTAGATTTAGATTTTTTTAGTTGTTTTCTAGATAATGCACAATAGTAATATATAATATAAAAACAATCTAATATATTTATTACTTAATTTAAATAGATTAACTATTTCTATTAAATTGTCAATTGATTGTTACTAAAAATAATAGTCTTGACAATTTGAGTCGATTTTTCGATTTAATTTTCGATTTAATTTTTGAAATTGAATCGAATTGTTAATTTCAACTTTAGAAATTAAATTGTCAAGATTTTCGATTCGATTCGATTTCTCGAATCGAATTTAATTTCTCGAATTAACGCAATTAGTCTAAATCTAATTAATTAAAATACAATCGACAAAGCAATTTTATTTTACTTAAGTCTTGTTTAAACAAGTAAAATCTTTAAGAAAAGATTTCTCGAGATATATGTTAAATTTATTAGATAAATAGAAATTCTAACAATAGTTCAAAAGTTATTTATATTTTCTGATATTTAGTTTTTTAAAGAAGATAAATTACTTTATTTTATAGATTATACAAATTACAAAAGACTATGCTTGCTTTAGAAATTTAAGACAAAATCTTTTATTAGACGCACAATATAAATAGTTATGCTAGCTTTATTTGCACTTATAAGATAGTAATTGTTAACTTTTATCTTTGCAAGCTTGTCTTATAATTGCATCGATATATTATTTATTGTCGAGAATACAATTTTTATTAAACTAAACAATATTAGTTATATAGATATCTTAATTTAATTGTAAGCTTTTTTGTATCTTTTTATACAATATATATCAATTTTGTTTTAAAATTATTGCTATACTAGAATTTTAATATTGTCTTAACAACAATATATAAATTTCTAAAAAATAATTATGTTAATTGACAAGACAACTTATATTGCAACAAAGTAAACAAATATTCTTTTTAATAATTTTGTTAATTAAGAAGTTTTAAGAGCTCTTGTATACAATAGAGATTGCAGGTTTATATCTAAACTCTAAAGAACTATATTTTAGAAGCTAGAAGTTTAGTTTTTAATCTTAACAATATATTATTTACAAACAAACAAACAAAGTAAATAGATAAATTAGATAGTTAAAATAGTTTTGCAATATATTATAGCTAGTAATTTCGATTTAGATTGAATATTTTTTTTGCTTGCATTTTGTATTTGTCTTAATAATTTGTTTAGTATATCTATTAAACTATTATTAAATAAAATAATTATAGACTTTAAGATGTGTAATCTCTTGTCTCTTTTTAGATTTAACAATATTTAGACAAATTAATTGCAAAAGAAGACTAGTAATATTTTCGAAATAGAAACAACAATATATAATAAATATTATAAATCTATTGAGCTTTCGATAGATAGTATAGTATATTTTTGCTTAGAAAGACTATTTAAAGTTAAGATTATTACAAATAACAAGAAAAATAACAACGTCGAAATACTATCTTAATATTAGCGTCGACAAAACGAGAACTTGTCTCTAGATTCTAAGTCAACTATATATTGTTATAGAGCTTCGAGATCGATTAGAGACTCTTGAGACGAATTAGAAATCAATCAAACGTTATTCGACATTGCATAGAATTAAGTTCTAGTTTAACTTTACGTAGACACGCAGCGAAGTTGCATCTAAATTTTGATATTCGAGATATACATAAACTCTCGCAGCACTTCGATTACGTCTCTACTTGTTACTCGTTTATATTATAGTAATTCAAGTAATGAAATCGAGCGATTTGTAAGATTTCTACGCAAAAGCAATGCGCAGATTACAATATCTCTGTTGTGTACAATATATATGCGCGTAATTAATTGCGTCTATGTTAGAAATTAATAACAATAAACTACTTATTTAGATATAATATTAAATAGTTATAGATTATTGTTTACTTATAATAAATACTTTACAAATTTTAGTTACAAGATATAGTTTATTAGAATACTAGCACAATTAATATATTCGTCTTTCCGAAGATAGATCGAGCTTGATAGATTAAGATTCTCGTAAAATCTTGCAAATCTTATAGATCTAACTATTCTACGTACTTAAATTAGTATTATCGAGATAAAATCTACTTAAAGAGTTTATTTTGTTTTCTTTATATTTGACAAAGTTGCAAAATCTTAATCGAGTTAAACTATATCTTAACGCGTAAACTTTTGATATTTGCAATATGCACAAACGTTTGCAATTGCTTACTAGTTGTACAATTAACTCAAATTATTATATTTTTCGATTTAAGTATTAGATTTAATCGATTCGAACAAAGTCTACTTTGAGAACAAATCTAATAAGTTATAAAAATAGATGCGCATCTTACGCAAACAAACTATAGTTGTTATATAGAACGAACGTATCTACAAGCGCAATATTGAGAGATATCAAGATTGTCTTCTATAAAGCTTGGCTTAAACTTCTAGATTCTCGCAAGTAATGCAAGATTTATTAGCATTTGTATTTCGGGCTAGATCTGCTTGAACAAAAGTCTCGAAAAAATATCTTCTAGATTTGCTAGAGTTACGTTTCCGAAACACGAATAAGATTAGATCTTAATATTGCACGTAGTCTAGATATTAGTAACACAAAACTACAACTTTTGTTATAACAAATCTATATATATCTAAAACTAAAGTCAGGGTTTATCAAATGCAAATATATTAATATTAACAATACTACTAAAGCTTATTATCTTTAATTCTGTTAATATTTATACTTACTTACTATTTTTAGCTATTATCTTTATATTATTAATATTAACATCTTTTTATTGCTATTATATTTAGTGTGATCGTTGAATCGAATCGAACACTTTTTTCTTAACTCGATTTGCTCTCTTGAATCCTATAGGATTGAGTTAGGGTCAAGGCGCGAACTCAATCTTAGAATCGAATTTCGTCGAGTCAATGTCAAGAACTTAAGCTAACTTCGTCGCGTTAGCGTTCGCTTATCCTATCTTATCTTATCTATGCGCTAACTCGATTGAGCTAGCGCAGAGTTCACGCTAATTCAATTGGGCTAGCGCAAGATTTACGTTAATCGCATATAATTAGCGCGTTACGTAATGTCACGTAATCGAATAAATCGAGTTAAACGCTTAACACGCCTTATGCGCTCGACTTATTCGATTGAGCTAGAACTTTTGCTCGATTCTAGAATTAGAATTGAGCGAATCAATTCGTTTGAATTGAAATTTAATTCGTCGATTACGCTAATTATATTGCAAAATTGTCTATTTATTGTTATTATCTAATAAGCAAGCAATATAACTTTTGACAAAAAGAACAAGAATATTTATCTTAATTAAAATGTCGCAAAAGCTTGCAAACGCAAAATTGCAAATTAGATAATTAAAAATAGTCTTGCAAAAACGCTAAGTTAACAAGATAACAATAATTAAATTTTATTAGATAATAGCAAACTAAATTAAATAAATATTAAGTCTAAGCGTAAATTTATCTAAAAGCATACTATAATAGATATCGAACAACTTATTTGTAAGATATTTAAATTTAATAGCTATTTTACTATATTTATACTTTGTAAAAACAATGATATATCTCTTATTTATCTAATTTCTAATCTTAGTATCCTAAGCGCAAAAATAATCGAAAACAATATTACTCTATTCTAATCTAAAAAAGAAATAGAGATCAACAACTATTTTATCTATTTAACAACTTATATATATCTTATTAATTACAATATAGATTGTATTGTTTACGCTAATATTACAATATACAAGTTCTTTGCTCTTTAATTTGCAACTTTTAACAAGAACAACAATATTTGTATATTATACGCACTTCTAGAATTTGTCTCTATATCTATAGATATTTTTAATTTTTTTAAATTATTGACTTGCAAAAGAAGTACAAAACAACTAAGATAAACAATCTTGTATATAGTATTATATCTTACGCAACAATAATATATCTTACGCAACAATAATATATTCTAACAAGCTATTATCTATAAAGAAAAACTAAGTCTTTGCAAACTACAAGACTTGCAAGTCTATCTTAAATCTTGCTATATTTAACAATTAATTTTCAAATTTCTATTACAAGAAAGATTTTAAGACAATTAACATTAATAAGAAGATTATATTAATTAAAGTTTGTTAAATAATTAAGTACAAAAATATAGCTCTAATTAAAGCGCAAAAGACATAAAAGATAAATATCGAATTAAGAGATCAATATATAAATAAACAACGTCTAGCTAGAAGAGTCGATATAATTTTTCGAGAATTATTGATATTATATTAAATATCTAGTCGCAACGCTCTACACTTTAGATTGCAAAAATATAATATATATATTAACAATACAACGCAATAATATCGTTTGTTTTAATAATTGCACAATTGCTATTTATATTGTTGCATCAATCTAACGCAATATAACTATAATAACTAAGATAGAAGTTTGTATAGCATAAATTAATTGAACTTAATCTAATATCTAGTTGTCAAATTAACATAAAGATTGTTAGACTATTCTACAAACTTATAAAATCGAGAAATTTTATAGTTGTGCAATTAATAATAACTTGTTAAATAACTAAAGCGTTAAGAATATTCATGTTTGATTAATTGTTAATATTTATTAAGATACTATTAAATACAATAACTATTATACTCTTAATTAATAGAAAAATAATATAAGTTGCTTTTTGTAGTAATTATATTAGAACGTTAAATATTACTTAATTTTGTAAAATTTACAAAATCTACAATATTTTAAACAAAGTACTTAAATCTTGATTTTACTTAGTTCTAAAATTCGAATAACACAAAACTGCGACTTTTGTTATGCTAGAACTATATATTTAAGCAACTAAAATCTTATAAAATTAAACGTAAATAACAATCAAGACTAAGTTAACTAAACAATAATTAGTTAATCTAATTCTTGTTATATAATAGTTACTTAATAAGAAAAGTTAACTAGATAGTTATTAATTAATTAAAGAGAAATATTTTTGCAAGAGATTTCGATAAAAGCTAAAATTTATTTATATCATTTATTATAATATCGAATTTCGATTTGTTATTTTTATATTTGCTATAATCTCTTTACTATTAATATTCTAATTTTTTAACTACTTGTATTTTTTCTTTCTAATAACAACTTATTTTAAGTTTAAAAATTGCAAATTACAACTTCTATATATATTTATTGCAACTATTACAATTTATTAAAGTATATAGAGATCTTTATTATTAAATTGATATAAAAACATCTAAAGTAAGTAATTTAGAACTTAAATTTATTTACTTTAAATTTTGAATATACTTATTTATATACTAAGTTATTTGTTACAAGCTTGTGCAATTGTAGCAAACAAATATTATTAAACACTTTAATATATTTTCGTATTAAATAAGTTAAATATACTTTTTGCGTCTTATTATCTTTAATATTATCTATTCTAATTTTAAACTCTTTAATATTAACTAATCTTGTATTAAAGATAACTTAAAGTATTTTGCAAAAGACTTTCCCATTTCTTATATTAATAATTTTTTATTTTTATCTATCTACTACTTATATTATTGTACAATAAAACTTTATTTTTAATTCATAATAAATATAGAAAAAATCTTTTGCAAAACTTATAATATTACTAGTTTTTTGCAATACAAATCTATATTTTATATATTTTATATATTTTTAAATATTTTTAATATAGTTTATTAATTAGTTCATACTTGTAATCTAGCTATTGTATAGTATTATCTCGAAAAACTATAAAAGACTTTAGACTTTGTTAATATTAAAAAAATAAAAGTCTATATAATTAATTTTTACAAATGTTTTCTTTTTTACTTTATAAAATATATTAAAAAGTAAATTTAATTTACTCAAAAAAAAACAAATAACAAAAGTACTTTGTTTTAATATAATAGAAGTTTATTTTGTTGTTAGCAAATTAATAGACAATAATAAATTCTTGAGAGATAAATATTTTAAAAGTCAAAATAACTAGTAGCAAATAAATTGTTTAGTTCTATTATTATATAAATTTTGCAAAAATAATACAAAGAGTTTTAAAAAACTCTTTTTCGAAAAAAAAAAAATTAAATACAATTATTAATAATTAGTTTTAAACTCTAATTAAGTATGTTAAATACTACCTAGTTTTTGCATATATAATTGAGAAATTAATATTGCAAAAGACTAAGTCTTCTAAAAAAATAACTTAAATTATTTAATTTGTTGTTTTAAGTTTAATTTGCTATTGTATTTTTAAAGTTTAAAACAAATACATTTAATTGTTTTGCAGTTGTTTTCGAAATACGTAATCTAAATAAGATTATTATAAAACTATTTTTATTTAAAAATAATTTGCAATCTTCTTGAAAGAATTTCGACGCAATTGTCAATAATATTACAACAATATTTAATAACAAAAAAAATTCTATTTTATTTATTATTAAAGACAACAATCTTAACTTAATTACTAAATTCTCTTAGCAACTTATTAATGCGCAACAAATATAACTAAAATACAATAACTAGAATTTTAATATCAAATATTGTTTTTAGATATATTAATTAATTAATATGACTCTTATAGATATAATTAAATGATTGCAAGTTAAGAAACAAATTAAATAAATAATATAATACTTTTATTATATTGCTAATATAAAGAATCAATCTCGATTTAAAATAGTAGCTATTAAGATAAATTAAGACTACTTTATTCTTTAACTCTTTAACAAAACTTATACAACTAAATTTGACAAACAATAGCAATTTGTTAATAGTAAAAACTATTAGAGAGATAACTTAAAAACTAGTTGTTATCTACTACAAATTATATAACGCGAATTTACAATAATCGTCTATTAAATTTTAAGAATAATATTAAATTAAACTATATATTTTTAACAATTTGTTGCAATTAAAATAATATATAGATTCTTATTAATATCTATTATTCGAAACTATTTTAATAAGACTTAAATAATTGTAATCTATTTGTTATAAATAAGTTATTTTGCTAAAGGTTTTACTTTTGTTGAAAAAGATTTCTTAATTAATTTTATATTGCAAGAGACTTTTACTAGTAGAAATCTTTTATAGTTATGATTATTTTAAATCTTTTGAATTGTTAAATAAATAGTAAAGTTTTTAGCAATATTAAATATAAATACTATGTTAGACTAATATATATGCAAGTAATAAAGTATAGATCTTTTAATATTATACAATACAAACTATAGTTAATAATTTAGTTAACTTTAATATTTATATTTAAAACTCTTATTAGTTAATATATTAAGCAATCTATTTAATTGTATTAAATTAATCTAATATAAAAGAGTATTACAAGAATACTTAACAATATAGACTAATAGCAAATAAAATAATTATCAATAAATATTTAATTAGAAAATATAAAATTTTTAACAATTGCAAGAAGCAAACAAGTACTATTGTTATATTTAATTTAAATATATAAGTATATTGTTACAAGTCTAAGATTTAATAGAAATAACAACTAAACAATAGTTAAACTTTTACAATTGCAAATTAAGTATTTGTTAATATTCGCATTTAATTTTATAAGGTTCTAGTTGCTTGAATATACAAATCTAATATAACAAAAGTTGCAATTTTGTATTACTTAGATTTTAGCACTAAGTAAAATTAAGATTTAAGTACTTTGTTTAAGATATTATGAATCTTGCAAATTCTATAGAATCGAGTAAAATTTAATGTTTCAATACAATTACTACGCAAAGCAACTAGTATTGATTTTCTATTAATCGAGAGTATAGAAATTACTATATTAATTAGTATCTTATAGATATTGGCAATCGATTAAACTTAAATAATTTTAATATCCTAATTGTTTAAGAAGTTACTATTAATTGCACAACTATAGAACTTGTCGATTTTATAAATATATAAATTAGCTTAACAATCTTTATATCAATTTAATAACTAGATATTAGACTAAGTTTAATTAATTTATGCTATATAAGCTTTTATCTTAGTTATTGTAATTACGTTGCGCTAGATTGACGCAATAATATAAATAACAATTGTGCAATTTATAAAACAAACAATATTATTGCGTTGTGTTATTAATATATATATTATACTTTTGCAATCTGAAGTGTAAAGCATTGCGACTAGATATTTAGTATAATATTAATAATTCTTAAAAAATTACATCGATTCTTTTGATTAAACGTTGTTTATTTATATATTAATCTCTTAATTCGAATTATAATTCTTAATTATTGCTAGATATCTCTTGTATTTCTTTAGACAATTAATTGATTTAATATTCTCGAATTTGTTAATTGTATAGCATAGATAATTCTTCTTTTTGCAAACAACAATAGATTAAAAGTTTGCAAGCAAGAAGATTGCAAATATTATAATAAAGATATCTTTCTTATAACGAAAGATTAAATAGTTGTTGTTTATATTCTCTATATCTTAACTTTTCTAAGTATTTATATTATTAATATTAGTTTGCTCTTTTATTTAACAAATAAATT